>Ga0070710_10000027_pt1 | contig 73211 bp, 72 predicted proteins | sample LARL52metaG_FD_65454 | JGI IMG/M metagenome (GOLD analysis project Ga0070710, IMG submission 65454) | Corn, switchgrass and miscanthus rhizosphere microbial communities from Kellogg Biological Station, Michigan, USA - LAR L5-2 metaG | ecosystem: Host-associated > Plants > Roots > Rhizosphere ...
CCGGCCAGTGCGCGAACATCGCCGCCGGGTCGTAGGGGTTGCCGCCGGCCAGGAACTCGCGAATCGGGAAGTAGGTGGCGTCCCGGAAGTCCTGGAGCCGTTCCTCCGGGAGGTTGGCCGGGGTGGGGACGGGGACCTCCCAGGAGGGGCGGAGGGCGCGGACCGCGCTGAAGGCGCCGACGACGGCCGCGAGCACCGTGATCAGCGTGCGGGTGCGCGGTTTCCACGCCATGGTCGCCTCAACGCGACCGCCAGCGCGACCGGTGCGGGCATCTGTATCGCCGCCAGCAAGGGCCTCGCCACCACCACCTGCGCCGCCGCCACCGACACCATCACTCCCACGGGAAGCGGGCTGATCCGAGACGTCGTTCCTCACGGTCATGTCAGCACCACCGCCACCAGCACCGCACTGCCCGGCAACACCGACAGCGCCGCCGTCAGGTCACCCGGCCCGTTCTCCCCGTCGGCCACCGCGATCACCGCCGAACCCTCACCGGGCTCGCCCGCCTTGTCCGGCAACGCCGCCGCCAGGTACTCGGCCTGTCCCGCGAGCCTGGGGTCCGCCGCGATCACCCGCACCGGCCGGGCCGCGGCCAGGCACAGCGCGGTGAGCCGGTCGATCATCCCGGGGTCGTCCTCGCGCACGAGCGCAACGGACCGGCGCATCCCTGCGGCTTCGAGCGCGGCCCGCACGGCGGCCTCACCGGTGCGCGGGCGGCGCAGCGAGCGCAGGGCGGCCACCGCGATCGCCGCCGCCAGTGCCGCGGCCAGGGCCAGGCCCGTCGCGAGCTTCCAGTCCGGGACCACCCGGATCGTGTCCGGGTGGTCGTCGAGCACCCGCAACCGGCCCGCGGGGGCGAGGAGGTTCGCGTCTGCCACCGCCTTCGCGATGGCGGTCACGGCGGCGCTCGCCTGTGCCGCGGAGTCCGCCCGCACGGACAGGCGCGCGAGGCCGGACGCGGGTACCAGTTCGACGTTCACGCCCGCGTCGATCTCGCGCGGCGTGCTCGATGCGGCTTTCGCGGCCGCTTCCAGCACGGACGTCGTGTGCACCAGCTGGACGACCGCGGGCATGGCCAGCGAGGCGACCTCGCCGTACTGGGCGGCCGAGTCGGTCTGGGTGGCGGGGACGGCCAGCACGGCCACCCTGCTCTCGTACCGCTCGCCGCGCAGGGACGTCACGGCCAGCACGAGCACCGCGACGACGACCGCCACCGCGGCGGCTTCCAGCACCGTGCGCTTGCTCATCCTCGGCCTCCCGCGATGGTCCTGAGCAGCTCGTCGTAGGACTTCATGAAGGTGTGCGGGTCGTGGTCGCGCTCGACGGCGGCCAGACCGGCGGCACCGGCGGCGGTGCGGGTGGCGCTGTCGAACAGGAGTTCCGCCACCGCCGCCGCGGTCTCGGCGGGGGAGCGGCGGGGCACCAGCACGCCGCCGCCACCGGCCAGCACCTCGCGCACACCGTCCACATCGGACGCGACGACCGGACGGCCCGCGGCCAGCGACTCCAGCAGCGCGATCGGCATGCCCTCCCAGTCGCTGGTGAGCACCGTGACGTCCGCTGCCTCCAACAGGTCGCGGACGTCGCAACGGGTACCGAGGAAGCGCACGCGTTCGGTCAGGCCGAGCTCGGCCGCCTGCTGTTCGAGCGCGGCACGCCGGCTGCCGTCACCGGCCAGCAGCAGCACCGCGCCGGACACCATCGTCCAGGCCTCCAGCAGCACGTCGTGCCGCTTCTGCGGTTCGAGTCGGGCCGGGCAGAGCGCCACGGGCACGTCGGGACCGATGCCGAGCAACCCCCGGACCGCGGCCCGGTCGACCCGCGGCGGCTCGGGGAAGACGGCGTTCGGGATGACCTCCGGGGTGAGTCCCGTGGCTCGCAACCGGTCCGCGCTCGCCTCGGCGACCGCCACCACGGCACGCGAGGTGCGCCGCAGGATCCGCGCGGCACCACCGAGATCCGCCTCGGCGACCCCGTGGAACACCGTCGCGATCGGTGTCTTCGTCGCGAGCCGCGACACGAGGCTCGCGGACACGTTGTGCGCCAGCACGACGTCCGGCCGGAACGCGCGGACGGCCGCACGGGTCGCGGACGCGGCACGCAGCACGCCGGTCGCCCTGCGGCGCGCCACCGGTACGTCGAAGGTGGTGAAACCCAACGCCCGCAACGCTTCGGCACGGTGGCCACCGCCGCTCGCGACACCGGACTCCCAGCCGAAGTCACCGCCGGACCGCACCATGCCCGCCACGACGGCTTCGGCTCCTCCGGTGCCCATCTCACTGATGACGTGCAGCACACGCATCGCGCTCACTCTCCTCACGGCGCAGGTCGGCAGCGGCCGCCACGGCGACCAGCGACCAGATCGGCAGGTAGTACTGCTCGGACAGGAAGGTCGACGCGACCAGTGCGGCGAGCAGCGAGGCTTGGACCGCCAGTGCCGCGACCGGCAGCGTTTGCCCCGCATTTCGACGGTCAGACGGCCGAGAGGCGCCCTGCTGGACGCCGGCAGACGCGGTGAAGGCCGGCATCGGTCGGTGGTCCCTGCGCGTGCGCAGGACCCGTTCCGACGCCACGAACCCCATCGCGACCGCGCCGAGGAAGCACGCGAGGCCGGGCAGGCCGAGCTCCGCGCCGATCTCCAGGTAGATGTTGTGCGCCACCGGCGTCTGCTCGTCGACCTCGGCGTTGTGCGAGGCCGCCGCGTAGGAGCTGCGGAACCCGCCCAGCCCCACCCCGAGCACCGGGTGGTCCGCCAGCATGCGCGCGGCGGCCTGCCAGCGCAGCTCGCGAGTGTCCACATTGGTCCCGGCGATGTACTTCTTCTCCGCGAGCGCCTTGTCGAGCACCGGGCCCGCGAACGCCACGGCACCGAGCCCGATCACCGCGAGCCCGGCCACCGTCACCGCCACCGCGCGCACCGAGACACCGCGCCGCACCACGAGCCACGCCGCGGCGCAGGCGAGCGCGATGCCGCCGCCGCGGGAGAACGTCGCCGCCGCGCCCGCCGCCAGCAGCGCACCGACCGGAACCAGCAACTTCCTGGCCGGCAGGGCGATCAGCAGGGGCATGGCCACCACGAGGAAGTAGGCGAGGTCGTTGGGGTCCTCCAGCGGACCGGTCGCCCGCGTGTCCCCACCGACGACCAGGCTGAACAACGCACCGACGGCGGCGATCACCGCACCGCCGACGGCAGCCCCGAGCACCGCGCGGACCGGCACCTCCCGCGCGACGACGTCCACCAGCACCACGGTGACCACGATGAACGGCAGGAACCTCTGCGTGTATTCGAGCGTGAACACGCCACCCGCGTGCACGGCCGACGACACCAGCAACACCGCGGCGAACACGGCCAGCAGCGCGTGCAGCGGATGCGCGGCCGGAAGACGGCGTTCCCGCACGCGCTGCACGGCCCACGTCAGGATCAGCAGCCCGGGAGCCACCTTCCCGAGTTGCGGATGCACCTCGTGCAGGTAACCCTCCAGTGGGGCCAGCGCCACCGTCGCGCACGTGAGCACCCGCAGCAGCCAAGTCATCCGCACAGCTCCACCCGGCGTTCCCGGAGCAGTCCCGCGAGCCGGTCGACGTGCTCGCCGGTGCCGACGACCTCGAAGTGCCGCCGCAGCGCGGAAAGCACCCAGCCGAGCAGGGCCGCCTTCTCCGCGCCCGGCACCGCCATGCCGGGGAAGAACTCCATCCCCGGCGCCTCCGCACCGCTCAGCACGTCGGTCGGGTGCAGCAGCAACGACGGTGACGTGCCGGTGAGCAGGCACAACCGCAACGCCGCGCGGAAGTGGCCGCGAGCCAGCCGGGGCGAGATCTGGTGCAACTGCAGCAGATAGGCGCCGTGGATCGGGACGCGCAGCAACGGCATCGTCGTCACCGGCAGCTCGACCAGCCCGGTGTCGCGCCAGCGGTACGGCGTGTTCGGCGACATCACCTTGCCGAAGCCGCCGAACAGGTCGTCCTGGCCCGCGGCGCGGTGGCGCGTCGTGCGGTTGTGGTAGGCGCGGGCGAGCGGGCCGATCCACGTCGGCAACGTGCTCGCGTCGTAGCGATAACCGCGTGCGGCCAGCACTTTCAGCAGCTCGGGAGTGACGCTGTAACCGGGGCCGCGGAACCCGCGCGGGCGGGGAGCGCCGGCGGCCACGATCGCGTTCTCCGCGCGCACGATCTCGGCTTCCAGCTCGGCCGGCGAGTAGCGGTGCAGCCACGGCTCGTGCCCCCACGAGTGGTTCGCCACCTCGTGTCCCGCCGCCACGACGTCCGCGACCGCCTGCGCGCCGTCATCGCGTTCGGCGTCGGCCCCGACCACGAAAACCGTGGTGGTGAGCCGATGTTCGCCGAAGACGTCCAGCAGCCGCGGCACCGCCGTGGCGAGGAAACTGGGTCTGCGTTCCCATTCCGGGTCGCCGTGGGTCTTGAGGTACGCCCACAGGTTGTCCAGGTCCAGCGAGACGCTCGCGGTTCTCACCCGGCCGCCTCCGGCACGGGTGCGGTGCCGCGAACCGGGACGCCAAGCGCCAGCACGCCGAACACCACGAGCGTGATGCCGAGCCCGACGGCCCACTCCCAGCCCGGCGTGATCCGGTCGCCCAGCAGCGAGAGGCCGATGACCGACGTGAGCACCACGGTCGTCGCGTCCATCGAGGCCACGGACGACGTGGCGGTGCCGCGCTGCAACGCCGTGGCGAGGCACGACTGGCCGACCAGCGCCGCCACGATCATCAGCCACGCCAACGGGTTCCGCAGCAGGTCGAGCACCGGTTCGTCGGCCACCGACCGGCTGATGATCGCGACCACGGCGAACGCGATGCCCGCGAGCACGGAGACGGCCACGGCGTTCGAGCCCTGCAGCGCCCGCGTGGCCACGACCACGACGAGCAGCGGAAGCCCGAGCAGGACCAGCCCCGGCGTCACCGGGATGTCCTGCGCCACCGACGGTTCCGACGCGGCGGCGAGCAGCACGAGCCCGGTCGCCATCACGGCGAGCACCGCCATCTCCACCGGCCGCACGCGCCACTTCAGCACCAGCAGGCCGAACGCGGTGGCCAGACCGACCGCACACGACGACCCCGCCTGCACCAGGTAGAGCGGCAGCGACGCGCGTGCGAGAAAAGCGAACCCGAAACCACCCACCTGACCGGCGAACCCGAGCAGGTAGAGGCGGTCCTTGGCCAGCCGGGCCAGCAGTCCCAATCCGGTTCCCGGCTTCTTGTCCGCCCGCTGCGCGGCGACGGTCTGGGCGACGATGCCCAGACCGTAGAGCGTGGTGGAGATCGCGAGCTCGGGATATCCGGACACGGAAAACCTCCCTCGTCAACGGCTCGAAGAATACGAAGCCGCAATGGCGCTACCCATTGGAGGGATATGTGATCACTCAGCGCCGAAAATGGCGGCGAGATAGATACACGAAAGTGGTCGAACGTAACCGGAAAGAGTGACTAATCAGAGTTCGATGACCGTGCCGTCGAGCGGAACCTCGATCCCCGCGGCGCGCAGCTCCGCCGCCTCGGGTGACGCCGGGTCGAGCACCGGGTTGGTGTTGTTCAGGTGCGTGCAGATCCGCCGCACGTGCGGGAATCGCCGCAGCTCGGCAAGGCTGTGCGTGATCGGCAGGTGGCCCATCGCGGCCTGGCCGGACGAGCTGCCGGTCGCCGATCCCATCTCGGACTCCGCGTAGAACGTGCCGTCCAGCAGCAGGCAGTCGGCGCCGGCCACCACCTCGTCGAACCCGGTGGGCCACGACGCGAGGCACGGCGCGTAGACCAGCACGCCACCTGTCACCAGGTCCTCGAAGCGGTAAGCCACGACCCAGTTACCGTCCACAGTGGACGAGCGAGCGTATTTCGGGCGTTTGCCGCTGATCGGAATCGCCGAGACGCGCAACCCGCCGAGGTCGAACGGGCCCGCTTCGACCGAGCGCCACGCCACGGGCGAGTAGCCGTCGATCACCGCGCGCAGGTCGAACTGGTCCTTCAACGCGTGCAGCACGGCGTCCGGCGCCCACACGGTCAACCCCGCACCACCGCGCAACGTCAGCAGCCCCAGCGTGTGGTCCAGCTCGGCGTCGGTGAACAGCGCGCCGCGCAACGGGGTGTCCCGCGGCCCGGGACCGGGGTCGAGCAGCGCGCACGACGCGATCTGCGTGCGGATGTCCGGTGAGGCGTTGACCAGCCACCAGTCGATGCCGTCGCCGCTGATCGCCAGGCAGTCCTGCGACCGCGACGGCAGCGAACCGGAACGCGCGCGCACGCAGAGAGCGCACGCGCAGTTCCACTGCGGGAAGCCGCCACCGGCCGTCGTGCCGAGCAGAACGGCCTTCAAGACATCTTCCTCATGGCCATGGCGGGCACCTCGGCGGGCGTCATCTCGGTCGCCAGGACCAGGTCCACAGTGGACCGTTCGGGCGACAGTGAGCAGACCGGGTCGGTCGCGGCGGCGTCACCGGTCAGCTGGAACGCCTGGCACCGGCACCCACCGAAGTCGATCTCCTTGCGCGGGCACGAGCGGCACGGGTCCTTCATCCACTCGAAGCCGCGGAAAGCGTTGAACGACGGCGAGTCGTGCCAGATGTCGTGCAACGACGAGTCCCGCACGTTCTCGATCCGCAGCGACGTGATCACCGAGGCGGCGGGGCAGGGGAGCACGTCACCGTTCGGTGCGACGGTCAGCTGCCGCGCACCCCACCCGTACATGCACGGCTTCGGATGGGCCTCGTGGTAGTCCGCGATGACGTAGACGATCTCCATCCGTCCGCGCAGGCGTTCCTGCGCCGCGGTGACGATCGGGTCGGCGTGAGCGAGCTGCTCGCGTGTGGGCAGCAGCACCGCGCGGTTGCGCAGCGCCCAGCCGTAGTACTGGGTGTTGGCGAGCTCCAGCCGTTCGGCGCCCATCTCTTCAGCCATCGCGATGATCCCCGCGACGTTGTCGAGGTTCTGCCGGTGCAGCACGGTGTTGACGGTGAGCGGCAGGCCTTCCTCGCGGACGAACGCCGCCGCCTCCACCTTGCGGTCGAACGCCTTGATGCCCGCGATCCGGTCGTTGCCGGTACGAGTCGCGTCCTGCAGGGAGAGCTGCACGTGGTCGACGCCGCGGGAAGCCAGGTCCCGCAACCGGTCCCGGGACAGGCCCACCCCCGACGTGACCAGGTTGACGTAGCAGCCGAGGCTGTTCGCGTGCGTGACCAGCTCCGGGAGATCCCCGCGCAGCAGCGGTTCGCCGCCCGAGAGGTGGATCTGCAGACAGCCCAGCGAGCGGGCCTGGTCGAAGACGCTCAGCCAGTCCTCGGTCGGCAGCTCGGCGTCCCGGCGCACCAGCTCCACGGGGTTCGAGCAGTAGCCGCACTGCAACGGGCACCGGTGGGTCAGCTCGGCCAGCAGGCCGAAGGGCGCCTCAGCCATCGACGTCCACCACCCTCCGCTCGACGAGGCGCGCCACCAGCTCGGCGACGTCCTCCGGCCGCACACCCGCGTAGACGTCGCCCAGCGACAACGCGATGTCGCCGACCGACCGGACCCCGTCGCACAACCCCACCACCGAGGCCGCGGTCTCGTTGAGTACGAGAACGCCTTCGGGGAACAGGACCACGTGCGCGTCGCGGATCTGGTCGTAGGCGCACTTCACGCCGCGCCGGATGTGCGGCACGTCCTCCAGCGCGATGACCGGCGTCACGGCTTGTCCTTGCCCGAGTAGTAGTCGACCGCGTCCAGCACGGCCCTCAGCACGTCGCACTTGAACGACAGCGCGGCAACGGCCGCGAGCTGCTGCTCACGGGTGCGCGAGTGCTCGACGACGATGTCCAAAGTGGCCCGTCCCTCACCCGCCACCGCCTGGATCCGGTTGGTGAAGTAGGCGAACCCCTCCTCGGCGATCCACGGGTACTGCTCCCGCAACGCCGCCAAGCGCTTGCGCATCAACGCACCCGAGAACATCTCGGTCAGCCCGGAGGCGATGGCCTCCACCCACGGCTTGGTGCGCGCGAAGTTCACGTAGGCGTCGACCGCGAACCGCGTGCCGGGCAGCACGTGACGTTCATCGAGCACCTCTTCCCTCGTCAGCCCAACGGCTTCCGCGAGGCGGATCCAGTTCTCGGCGCCGCCCTCGCCGGGCCGCGTGCCGTCGTGCCAGATGATCCGTTCCCGCCACTGCCGGCGGATCTCCGGCAACGGGCAGTTGGAGAGGATCGCGGCGTCCTTCTGCGCGATGCAACGCTGGTAGTACCAGCGGTTCGCGGCCCACGCCTGCAGCTCGTGCTTGCTCAGCTGACCCGCGTGCATGCGCAGGTGGAACGGATGGCTGTCCCAGTACCGGGGGGCGAGCGCGCGGAGCTCGGCGACGAACTCCTCCGGGGCAACGGCAGTCATGGGTGGAACTCCTCGGACATCAGGGACGCGCGGCGAGGCGTGCTGGAGCCGGGGTTCCGGGCATCGGCCAGGAACCCCGGCGAAGGCCGTACGTCAGCTGCGCGCTGCGTAGGCGGTGACCTCCATCGGGGTCTCGAAGTCGCGGAAGTCGGGCTTGACCCATTCGCGCTTGACCTCGGGAAGCTTCTGCTCGGGGGCGGTGACGACAACGTTCATGGCGCAACTCCTCGGGTCCTCGGCCGGGCGAGCCCGAAGCGGGCGCGCGCGGCACTTTCCGTGGGGCGCGGCGGCGAACCACACGTTATGTCGTCGGGGCGGTCGCGGTCTAGACCGTACACGAAGTTACCTAAAGTCATCGGATGGGTGACGACTTTGATGACCCCGTGGAGTCAACGAGGACCGTAGACATCGGGTCACCCACACGGGTTACTCCGCGCTGTGATTGGGTAACCACGCCGTGCAACGCCGCCGCCGCAGACCAAGTCGCGAGCGGACCCAAAAGGAGAGCACACATGCGTGCTCGTCGTATCGCGGCGGCGGCAGCCTGCACTGCTGTGGCCGCATCCCTCTGCGTGATCCCGGCCTCGGCACAGGAAGGTCCGGCCGCACAGGCCGTGCGGACACTCGCCACGAACCTCGACATCCCGTGGGACATCGAGTTCGCGCCGGACGGCAGCGGCATCTTCACCGAACGGGACACCCACAAGATCAAGCAGCTCAGGGGCACCACCGTCACCGAGCTGGACACCGTGGAGCAGGCGCAGACGACCGGCGGTGAAGGAGGCCTGCTCGGCCTCGCCCTGTCGAAGAGCTTCGCGACCGACAACACGGTCTACATCGGCACCCCGGAGTCGGTGTTCACCGGCTACGGCCGCGTTCGTTCGGTCGCCGCGGCACCGGACGGCACGCTGTGGCTGGGCACGTCCAACCAGGACGACAACGGTTCGCCGGGCGCGACCGACGACCGCATCCTCTCCACCGACGGCTGACCTCACCCGTTCGAGTGCTGCCCGACTGCCACGTGGGGACCTTTCGTACTGCACGAGAGTACGAAAGGTCCCCGCGTGCGGTCCGCAAACACGGACGGGTGATGGGGCGCTAGTTGCGGGCGGCGGGCAGGCGGCGGAACTGGTCCAGCACCGCGGGGTCCTGCAGCTGCATCCACTGGATCACTTCGGTGTAGGTGGCGCACACCGTTTCCGGCTTGTCGCACGCGTAGTCGAGGAACTGCTCCATCGCGTTGTAGAACGCCGAACCGCTCCAGTCGTTGAAGTGGTTGCCGACCACGAGCGGCGCGCGGTTGCCGTTCAACACCGTCTGGTACACCGACTTGTAGGTGTCGAAGACGATCCGGGCGAACTCGGGCGCACGCTCCGGCTGCTCCTGGGCGCCGTTGAGCGAGTACCAGAGGTTGAAGTCCATCATGACGACGTTCTTGCCCAGCGCGGGGACGCGCACCTCCGGCATCGGGAACTCGTACAGTCCGTTCTGGACGGACGGCCACTGCACGCCGAGCGCGACCTTGCTGGTGTCGTAGACCAGGCCGTGTGCGGCCATCGCCGGGAAAGCCTGGTCCCAGTTGCCTTCCAGGCACGGCGTCCGTCCACCCCGGACAGCGTTGTCGGCCAGCTTGAAGCCGGCGGCCCGCGCCTTGTCCACGATCTGCTTGAACTGGTCGAGCTCGTCGCCCCACGCCTTGGTGTCCCACAGGCCGACCGACGGCTGGGTGCCGCCGGCGCAGAAGTGGCCGTTGTAGTGCGTGCCGATCTCGTGACCCTCGTCGATGACCTGGTTCAGGTAGGTGATCCGGTCCGCGACGTCCTTCTTGCTGCCGCCCCACTCGTCGAGGTCGTTGGCGCCGCGCTTGAGCCCGGCGGGCGGCTGGTACTGCATCTTGTCCTGGTCGGCCAGCATGTACACGCCGGACAGCAGACCCGTGACGTGCGCGCCCTTGCGCTTCGCGATCGGCAGGACCTTGTCCCAGTGCTTCTTGGACACCCCGCCGTCGAAGGAGAACAGCACGAACTGCGGCGGCTTCTCACCGGGGGCGAGCTTGTGCATCCACGGCTGCTTCTGCAGCTGCGCCGGGGTGGGGGCGGGCACGGTGGGCGTGGGCCCCACGTCCTTGGGGGCGGGTAGTCGCGGCGCCATCGGCAAGGGGCCGGACTCCGCCTGGTTCTGCTCGTCCTTGTTCGGACCGAGAGTCATCACCAGCACGAGAGCCAGCGCGAGCGCCACACCCGTGGTCAACCATCCCCACCGTTTCACACTTAAGGAGACGGATGGTCGCTCGAACGGGTTGCCCTCAGAAATTAACTGATTACTGAACGGGTTCGGCGATGACCACTCGGTTAGCTTCGTAACCCTGTCGGCCGCCGATCCACGTACCCCCGCAGGTGACCAGCACCAGCCGGTGCGGGCCGCGCGGGCCGAAGAACTCCACCGCCCTGGCCGGCAGATCGTCCTTGCGGACGGTCTCGATCTGGGTGATGCGGAACCTGAACTCGGTGCCCGCGCTGTCGGCGATCACGACCTCCCGGCCGTTCTGCGCCTGCCACAGCTCGGCGAACGGACCCTTGGCGCCCTTCCAGTCGACGTGCCCGGCCAGCACGGTCGCGCCCTCGGAACCCGTGAGCTCGGTGCCCCACCAGGCGGCTTCGCCGATGCCCTCCGGGACCGGCAGCACGCCGTCCTTCACCTCGCGGCGGACCAGCGTGGCCGTGCCGCCCGCGGGCAGCCGGACCGAACCGGGACCGGCCTTGGGCGGCGCGGGTTGCTGCTGGGTCGGCTCGACGGGCTTGGCGTTGGCCGTGTTCGCGCCGCCGACCAGCCCGGTGAGGTCGGCACCGCGGCCGGTGCTCAGGCTGTCCGCGACCGGTCCGGGACCGACCACGGGGATCTCGTCCGCGACCGCCAGCCCGGTGACGACCTCGGTCTCGGTGTTGGTGACCAGCACGCTGGTGGCGGCGACACCCGCCACCAGCATGCCGGTCAGAAACGCCTTGGGGCTCACTGCCTGCGCCACACCAGGAAGCCTGCCAGCGCGGCACCGAGCAGCACCAGGCCACCCACTCCGAGCATCAGGCCGGGACGCAGCTGCGTGTCGAACGACGCGGTCGCGACGGGCGTGTTGCCCTCCTGACCGGCCGGGATCGTGCTCGGCACGACCGGCTTGTTCGGCTTGTTCACCAGTTCGAGCGCGAGCGTCTGTCCTGCCGCGACCGTTCCGCACGCCGCGGGCGGCGACTTCGGGTCGAAGAACTCCTCGTACCCCTTGGGCGCGGCGACCTCGACCAGGCAGATGTCCTGCGGGGTGCGCAGGTCCGGCACCTCGACCGTGCCGTCGGCACCGGTCTGCAGCACGATCGGCTTGCCGTCGGTGCCGACCAGGTCGCTGTCGTCCTGCTTCTTCGCGGGGCTGGTCTGGTCCTTGGCCGTGACGCGCAGGGCGACGCCGGCGATGGCCTTCCTGGTCTCCGAGTCGATCTTCGTGATCTTCACGGCACCGGGCGCGGTCTTGGCCTGCCCGTTGGCGTTCGCGCTCAGCTTCTTCTCGCCGCCCGTCGTGACGATGCGCTGCATGTTGTCCGTCGAGATCGGCTGGTGCACGACCGGCTTGTCGGCGGGGGAGTCCGCGACGGCCGCGATCGAGGGCTTCGGGCCGGTGGGGACGATCTTGATGGTGGCCGGGCTGCCGTCCGCGCCCGTGGTGGCCTTGCCACCGACGCTGCCGTCGGCGAGCGTGGCGTCGTTCAGCGTGAACTCGATGGGCGCGTTGGGCACGCCCTTGCCGTCGCCCTTGACCAGCGACACCGTCCAGGCGGACTCGGTACCGATGATCAGCGGGTCCTTCGGCGCGGCGGCGCTGAGGGTCCACGGGCCGCGGTTGGCCTCGGCGTCGGCCTTCAGGCGCGCGACGGCGTCCATGACGGGCTGCGGCAGCCGGGCCGCGTAGAAGGCCGAGTCGTAGGCGAGGTACCTCGCATCGGTGGCGTCCAGGTTCACCGCGCCGTCGACCGGGGAGGTCCAGGTGTGCAGCAGGTGTGCCAGCGCCGCGGCCTCTTCTGCCGACTGGGTCGTGGAGTAGCGCAGCAGGAGATAGGAGATGTTCGCCGCGATGGCGGGGTCGAGCTTCTTGCCCGCCTTGGTGAGCAGCTCGTCGCCGTCCTTGTAGTCCACTTTGCTGTCCGGCGCCGGCAGCGCGTACTGCACGCACCACACCTGCTTGTTCTGCCAGATGTATGACCCGTGCCACTCACTGCCCGGTGTGGCGTGGGGCTGGAGCCCTGACGCGTTGTAGCCGATGCCCTTGACGCCGACCGCTGTCGCCGTCGTGGGCGCGGTCAGGAGCGCGAGGCCCGAGACCACCGCCACGGCGGCAAGACGTTTCCAGCCCATTTTGGATCTTGGTCCCCTCTGACCTGTGGTAATTCCCGCGTGCGAGCGAGCCTGGCGGTACCCCACATCGGGGACAAGCCGCCACGAGGGGGAAGTGTGTCGTCACTCTGCGTGTGAACGTGATTGAAATGTGACACGGCTAACCCACTTTGCCTAAGACACACCGCGACACGCCGTAGTCTCACTACGCTCTGGATTTAGCGCAGTATTTGCGCACGTGTGATCGTCGTCGGGGGTAAAGTCGTCTTTACCGACGGGGAACCCAGCACCGAACGTGCTCGTTGTACCCGTGACGGCGTAAAGCAACGCCCCAGGAGGACCAGGTGCGCTCAAGCAGCAACCCGGCTTTCCGTAACCTGCCGACCGGCGGCGGGTACGGAGGCTACGCAGGCTTCGGCCAGCCACAGGCCGGCTACCAGCAGGCCCCGCCGCCGCTGACCAGCGAGCGGCCGATGACGATCGACGACGTCGTCACCAAGACCGGCATCACGCTCGGTGTCGTGGCCGTCGGTGCCGTCGCGACCTTCGTGACCGGCCTCGCCGGTCTCGCGTTCCCCGCGGCGATCGTCGGCCTCGTGCTCGCGCTGATCATCATGTTCAAGCGCATGCCGAGCCCGCCGCTGGTGATCGCGTACGCCGCTGCCGAGGGCATCTTCCTCGGTGGCATCAGCTACTTCATCGGCGCGAAGCTCGACAGGGTGATGCCGGGCAACGGCATCGCGGTGATCGGTCAGGCCGTGATCGGCACGCTCGGCGTGTTCCTCGGCATGCTGGTCGTCTACAAGACCGGCGCGATCCGCGTCACGCCGAAGTTCACCAAGTGGATCACCGGCGCCATCATCGGCGTCGGCGTGCTGATGCTGTTCAACCTGATCCTGAGCTTCTTCAACGGTGGCGGCGGCATCGGCATCCGCTCCGGCGGCCCGATCGCCATCATCTTCAGCCTCGTCTGCATCGGCCTCGCGGCGTTCAGCTTCCTGATCGACTTCGACGCTGCGGACCAGGCGATCCGCGCCGGCGTGCCGGCCAAGTACGCGTGGCAGATCGCGTTCGGCCTCACCGTGACCCTGGTGTGGCTGTACACCGAGATCCTGCGCCTGCTGTCGTACTTCAACTCGGACTGACGTCCCAGGGGAGTCTGGGAGGGCGTTCCGCTGCGGCGGGGCGCCCTTCGGCGTTTCCGGGGCCGGTGTGGAACGGACTAGGCCCGCCAGCGCACGTCCGGAAGGTCGGTGCCCACCTTGATCAGGCAGGTCGTGCAGAGGGCGCCCACCTGGGCCCGCGACACCCGTTCGTCGGGCACCGAGTGCTCGCAGACGGCCTCGTAAAAGGTCCTCGAACCGTTGGCCTGGTCCAGGGGGAAAGCATGGCATTGCAGGTCGTATTCGCTTTGCCACCACACGTACGGCATGTCCGGCCCTCCTCGACTCACCGCTAGGGACGGACTCCCCTTCGCCTGATGACGCCGTTGCGCGACGATTTACCTCATCGGCAGAAAGGTGGCTGACAAGTAGCTCCGTTCGGGTGAAGCGGAGCTACTTGCAAGCGTCAAATTGCAGATCTTGTGGGCGCGACCTCAGCTGAGGCGCTCGACCACCATCGCCATGCCCTGACCACCGCCGACGCACATGGTCTCCAGGCCGAACTGCTTGTCGTGGAACTGCAGGGAATTGATCAGCGTCGTGGTGATGCGGGCGCCGGTCATGCCGAACGGGTGGCCGACCGCGATGGCGCCACCGTTCACGTTAAGACGGTCCAAATCGATTCCGAGGTCCTGGTAGGACGGAATCACCTGCGCCGCGAACGCCTCGTTGATCTCCACGAGGTCGATGTCGGAGATGGACAGTCCCGCGAGGGCCAGCGCGCGCTTCGAGGCCTCGACCGGGCCGAGGCCCATGATTTCCGGCGAGAGGCCGGAGACGCCGGTGGAGACGATCCGGGCGAGCGGCGTGATGCCGAGCTCGCGCGCCTTCGTGTCGGACATGATCACGAGGGCGGCGGCGCCGTCGTTCAACGGGCAGCAGTTGCCCGCGTTGATCCGGCCGTCGGGGCGGAACACCGGCTTGAGCTGCGACACGGCCTCGTAGGTCACGCCGGCGCGCGGGCCGTCGTCGGCGGAGACGACCGTGCCGTCGGGCAGCGTGACCGGGGTGATCTCGCGCGCCCAGAAGCCGTCCGCGATCGCCTTCTCGGCCAGGTTCTGCGAGCGGACGCCGAACTCGTCCATCTCCTGACGCGAGATCCCCTTCAGCAGAGCCAGGTTCTCGGCGGTCTGACCCATCGGGACGTAGACGTCGGGCACGACGTCGAGCGTGCGCGGGTCCACCCACTCCGAGGCGCCGGTCTGCGCGACGGACGCGGTGCGGGCCTCGGCGTCGGCGAAGAGCGGGTTGTGGGTGTCGGGCCACGAGTCGGAGCTGCCCTTGGCGAACCGCGACACGGTCTCGACGCCGGCCGAGATGAACACGTCGCCCTCGCCCGCCTTGATGGCGTGCAGGGCCATGCGCGTGGTCTGCAGCGAAGAGGCGCAGTACCGCGTGACGGTGGTGCCGGGCAGCGAGTCCTGGCCGAGCAGCACGGCCACCACGCGCGCCATGTTGAAGCCCTGCTCACCGCCGGGCAGGCCGCAGCCGAGCATCAGGTCGTCGATCTGCGCGGGGTCGAGCTGCGGGACCTTGTCCAGTGCAGCGCGAATCATCTGCGCCGCCAGGTCGTCCGGCCGCACGTCCTTCAGCGAGCCCTTGCCCGCGCGGCCGATGGGGGAGCGGGCGGCGGAGACGATCACGGCCTCAGGCATCACGAAACTCCTCGTTGAGAGTCAAGGTTGCCGTCGAGCGTAGTTAACGCCCGCTCACCCCGGCCAGCGCACGTGACGCGAATTTCGAAACTCAGGCGTGCCGTCTTTGCAGCCATCCGGGCACGCGGGACGTCCGCACGGCCAGCGCCGCCGCCGACCGCAGCGGTACCGCGGGCGTGCACCAGCCCGGCCACAGCCCCGCCACCTGGCACAACGGCGCGAGCAGCACACCGGTGGCCGCCTCGTAGCCGACGGCGCTGGGGTGGAAGCGGTCGGAGCTGAACATGTCGACGTGCCTGGCCGTGAACTCCGGCGCCAGCAGGTTCGCGAGCGACACCGGCACACCGCCGGCCCGTCGCACCGCCTCGGCCTGCGCCGCCGCGAGCCGCAGGCTGTAGTGGTGCCCGACCGACCGCAACGGCTGGGGGATCGGCCGCACGGTCCCGAGATCGGGACAGGTCCCCACGACGACACCGCAACCGACGGCACGCAGCCTGCGGACCTGCTCGGCGAGCAACCGGGCGGACTCGCCGACGGCCATCCGCGACGTCACGTCGTTCGCGCCGATGATGATCAACGCCACCTGTGGCGCGTCCCGCACGGCCGCGTCGACCTGCGGCACGAGGTCCCGCGTCGTCGAACCGCTGATGGCGTAGGTGGACAGGCGCACCGGCCGTTCGGCTTCCTCGGCCAGCGCCTGGGCCAGCAGCGCGCCCGGCAGCTGCGAGGGATGTGTCACACCGACGCCCACCGCCATGGAGTCGCCGAGCACGGCCAGCCGCAGCGGATCACGGCCGTCGTCGCGGTACACGCTGTCGGGTGCGGGCCAAAGGTGCTCCAGCACGCCGATGGCCACCCGAGCCCGTCTGCCCTGCTCGGTCAGCAACCCCACCAGCGCGCCGGAGAGCCCGCCGAGCGTCGCGGCGGTCATCGCCACCGCTCGCAGCGTCCTCAGTCCGATCATCCGCAACACCCCCTTTCCCGTGGAATCGTCGGTACCGCTGTTCGAATTAACCTCCGCCGCCACTAGAGCTAGGCTTCGTTTCGCTATCTCGGAGAGTGGGAGTGGGGAGTAGATACCGGTGGAGTACGTCGAGCACGTCATCGACCTGGTGGGCAACACGCCGCTGGTCAAGCTCAACTCCCTGACCTCGGGCATCAAGGCCACGGTGCTGGCGAAGGTCGAGTACCTGAACCCCGGCGGGAGCGTGAAGGACCGCATCGCGCTGCGCATGGTCGAGGCGGCCGAGCGCTCCGGTGAGCTGCAGCCCGGCGGCACGATCGTCGAACCCACCTCCGGCAACACCGGGGTCGGGCTCGCGCTGGTCGCCCAGCGCAAGGGCTACAAGTGCGTCTTCGTCTGCCCGGACAAGGTGAGCGAGGACAAGCGCAACGTCCTGAAGGCCTACGGCGCCGAGGTCGTGGTGTGCCCGACCGCCGTCGCGCCGGAGCACCCGGACTCCTACTACAACGTCTCCGACCGGCTGGTCCGCGAGATCCCCGGCGCGTGGAAGCCCAACCAGTACGCGAACCCGGAGAACCCGGCGAGCCACTACCACCAGACCGGCCCCGAGATCTGGCGCCAGACCGAAGGCCGGATCACGCACTTCGTCGCGGGCGTCGGCACCGGCGGCACGATCTCCGGCACCGGCCGCTACCTCAAGGAGGCCTCCGACGGCGCCGTGCAGATCATCGGCGCGGACCCGGAGGGCTCGGTGTACTCGGGCGGCACCGGCCGTCCGTACCTGGTCGAGGGCGTCGGCGAGGACTTCTGGCCGGAGACCTACGACAAGACCATCTGCGACCGGATCGTCGAGGTCTCCGACGCGGACTCGTTCGACATCACCCGCCGCCTCGCCCGCGAGGAGGGCCTGCTCGTCGGCGGTTCGTGCGGCATGGCCGCGGCGGCCGCGCTGCGCGTCGCGAAGGACCTGCCCGAGGACGCAGTCGTGGTCGTGCTGCTGCCCGACAGCGGCCGCGGCTACCTCTCCAAGGTCTTCAACGACCGGTGGATGGCCTCCTACGGCTTCCTTCCGCCCGACTCGACCGGCGCGACCGTCGGCGACGTGCTGCGCCGCAAGGGCGGTCAGCTCCCCGACCTCGTGCACGCGCACCCGAACGAGACCGTCGGTGACGCCGTCGCGATCCTGCGCGAGTTCGGCGTCTCGCAGATGCCGGTCGTCAACGCCGAACCGCCGGTCATGGCCGCCGAGGTCGCGGGCGCGGTCAACGAGCGCGACCTGCTCGACGCGCTGTTCACCGGCAAGGCGCAGCTCGCGGACCGCCTCGACAAGCACATGGGCGCACCGCTGCCCACGCTCGGCGCGGGCGAGCCGGTCGGCGTCGCGATGAACGCGCTCTCGAACGCGGACGGCGCGCTCGTGCTGGAGGACGGCAAGCCCGCCGGCGTCGTGACCCGGCAGGACATTCTGGGCTTCTTGGCTGGTCGCTGAGCGTAGAAGCCCGTGCGTCCGATAGCGTGACGCCCCAGATCAACCAGTCTTACTCGCACACGGCCCAGCCAAGGGGGTTGGAAACCGGATGAACGCTCCGCAGCCGCCAGGAAATCCGTTCGGCGGTCAGCCGCAGGAGCCCAACGCGGACGCCACGCAGGTCGTCCCGGGAGGTGGCCAGCCGTCCGCGGCGAACCCCAACCCGGACGCGACGCAGGTCGTCTCGCCTGGTCAGGTCCCTGCCGCACCGCAGCAGAACGCGGACGCCACCCAGGTCGTCAGCCCGGGACAGGTGCCACCGGCAGCCCACGGTTCTGGCGGCTTCCCCGCCCAGGGCCCTGGCTCCGGCGGGTTCCCCAGCCAGCAGCCGCCCCCGTACGGCGCTCCGCAGCAGCCTGCCTACGGCGCGCCGCAGCAGCCCTACGGTGCTCCGCAGTCGAACCCGTACGGCCAGCCGCAGCAGCCCGCCTACGGTCAGCCGCAGCAGCCTTACGGTGCTCCGCAGTCGAACCCCTACGGCCAGCCGGCCCCCGGTGGGTACGGCCAGCCCGGCGGCTACGGCGCGCCCGGCTACGGTATGGCGCCGCCGCCTCCCACCGGTTACGCGGAGTGGGGCTCGCGCTTCGTCGCCTACCTGATCGACGTCGCCGCGCCGCTCGTCGTGGTCTACGTCGTGGTGCTCGTGCTCGGCCTGATCGGCGGTTCGAGCGGCTCCAGCGGCCTCGCGATCGTCTTCGGCATCATCGCGTTCGTCCTGTGGCTCGGGTACGCGGGCTTCGTGATCTGGAACGTGATCCTCAAGCAGGGTCAGACGGGCCAGACGATCGGCAAGAAGATCGCCAAGATCAAGCTGGTCTCCGAGGAGACGATGCAGCCGCTCGGCGCCGGTACGACGTTCGTGCGCCAGCTGTGCCACGTCGTCGACGCGCTGCCGTGCTACGCGGGCTTCTTCGCCCCGCTGTGGGAGCCGAAGAACCAGACCTGGGCCGACAAGATCATGAAGTCCATCGTGATCAACGCCCCGGAGACGGCCTCCCCGATGGGCGGCGGCTACCCGCAGCAGCCCGGTACCGGTGGCTACCCGCAGCAGCCGGGCACCGGCGGTTACCCGCAGCAGCAGCCGGGTGGCTACGGCCAGCCGCCGCAGCAGGGTTACGGACAGCAGCAGGGCTGGTAAGCACCTCCGGCGATCCAGGCCCCCGGTCACGTTCAGTGGCCGGGGGCCTGTTTTATTCCCGGGTTCAGAGGCTGGACACCTGCCGTCGACCGCCAGATGGGTGAGTACCCTTCGAACATGAGCACCCCATACGGCTTCGCCACCAGGGCGATCCACGCCGGTCAGGACCCGGACCCGACCACGGGTGCGGTGAACGTGCCCATCTACGCCACGTCGACCTACGCCCAGGACGGCGTGGGTGGTCTGCGTGAGGGCTTCGAGTACTCGCGCACCGGCAACCCGACCCGCCGCGCGCTGGAGACCGCCCTCGCGTCGCTCGAACGGGGCCGCCACGGCCGCGCGTTCTCCTCCGGCATGGGTGCGACCGACGCGGCGCTGCGGACGTTCCTCAAGCCCGGCGACCACATCGTCATCCCGAACGACGCGTACGGCGGCACGTTCCGGTTGATCGACAAGGTCTTCTCGCAGTGGGGCGTCACCCACTCGCCGGCGCCGGTCACGGACCTCGACGCCATCCGCGCCGCCGTGCGTCCCGAGACCAAGCTCGTGTGGATCGAGACGCCGACCAACCCGTTGCTGAACATCGGTGACATCGCGGCCATCGCCGAGATCGCGCACGCCGCGGGCGCCAAGTTCGTCGTCGACAACACCTTCGCCTCGCCCGCCCTGCAGACTCCGCTGGAGCTCGGCGCCGACGTGGTCCTGCACTCGACCACCAAGTACGTGGGCGGTCACTCCGACGTCGTCGGCGGTGCCCTGATCACCTCCGACGAGGAGATCGACGCGGCGTTCGGCTTCCTGCAGAACGGCGCGGGCGCGGTGCCCGGCCCGTTCGACGCCTACCTGACGTTGCGCGGCCTCAAGACCCTTGAGCTGCGGATGGACAAGCACTCGGACAACGCCGAGCTCGTCGCCGAGGCCCTGGTGCGGCACCCCAAGGTGAAGAAGGTCCTGTACCCCGGCCTGGAGTCGCACCCGAACCACGAGGTGGCGGCCAAGCAGATGCGCCGGTTCGGCGGCATGGTGTCGTTCATCGTCGACGGCGGCGAGGATGCGGCTCTGGAGGTGTGCGCGCGCACCAAGCTGTTCACGCTCGCCGAGTCGTTGGGCGGCGTCGAGTCGTTGATCGAGCACCCCGGCAAGATGACCCACGCCTCCACCGCGGGCTCAATGCTGGAGGTCCCGGCCGACCTGGTCCGCGTCTCCGTCGGCATCGAGTCGGGCGACGACCTGGTGGCCGACCTGCTCGAAGCCCTGGGCTAGATCAAAACGATGAAGGGAACCTTCCTGCACCTCAGGTGGAGGAAGGTTCCCTTCATCGATCTGGCCTAGGGCTTCTTGGAGCCGCCGAACTTGTCGACGTTGTCGGCCTCGGCTGTGGGCACCGCCGGAAGTTCGGCGCCGTTGACACAGCCGCCGACGAACTCGATCGACTGGCCGGTGCGGACGAAGCGGCCGGCTTCGTCACACCCGGCGTGCGCCACGGTCAGGAACGCTGCTCCGGTCAGTGCCGCAGCCGTGGTCACGGCTCCGACCAGCGGAACCACCGCGGCCACGCGTCGTGCGAGTGCCATGCCACCTCCCCACGATGTGTATCCCCCGTTAAGTACCTTACCGGGGGATCGCCATCAGAGGTTGCCGCGTCGCTCCTGTTCGCGCTCGATCGCCTCGAAAAGGGCCTTGAAGTTGCCCTTGCCGAAGCCCAGCGAGCCGTGCCGCTCGATCAGTTCGTAGAAGACGGTCGGACGGTCGCCGATCGGCTTGGTGAAGATCTGCAGCAGGTAGCCGTCCTCGTCGCGGTCGACCAGGATGCGGTGCTCCTTGAGGACCTCGATCGGCACGCGGACCTCGCCGATCCGGGCCCGCAGCTCCGGGTCGTCGTAGTAGCTGTCCGGCGTGTCGAGGAACTCGACGCCCGCGTCGCGCATGGCCGTGACGGTCCTGATGATGTCGTTGGTGGCCAGCGCGATGTGCTGCACGCCCGCACCCTCGTAGAACTCCAGGTACTCGTCGATCTGCGACTTCTTCTTCGCGATCGCCGGCTCGTTCAGCGGGAACTTGACCCGGTGGTTGCCGTTGGAGACGACCTTGGACATCAGCGCCGAGTAGTCGGTGGCGATGTCGTCGCCGATGAACTCCGCCATGTTCACGAAGCCCATGACGCGGTTGTACCACTCGACCCAGTAGTCCATCTTGCCGAGCTCGACGTTGCCGACGCAGTGGTCGACGGCCTGGAACAGGCGCTTCGGCGCACCTTCCGGCCGCTTCACCGTCGAGGTCCTGGCGACGTATCCGGGCAGGTAGGGGCCGTTGTAGCGGGAGCGGTCCACCAGCGTGTGGCGGGTCTCGCCGTACGTGGCGATGGCCGCGAGCCGGACGGTGCCGTGCTCGTCGGACACGTCGTGCGGCTCCTCCAGCACGGTCGCGCCCTGCTCGCGGGCGTGCTCGACGCACCGGTCGACGTCGCCGACCTCCAGCGCCAGGTCGACCACGCCGTCGCCGTGCCTGCGGTGGTGGTCGAGCAGCGGGGAACCGGGCTGGACGCCGCCGTGGATCACGAAGCGGGCCGAGCCCGACTTCAGCACGAACGACTTGTGGGTGCGCTGGCCGGTCTCGGGGCCCGCGTAGGCCACGAGCTCCATGCCGAACGCCACCTGGTAGAGCCACGCGGTCTGCGTGGCGTTGCCCGCGACGAACACCACGGCGTCCATGGCGCGCACGGGGAAGGGGTCCTTGGTCGCGTCGTAGTCGACCAACCCCACGAGCTGCCGGAGCTGGTCGTAGCTCACGTCGTCAAGCTGCTGCGTCATGCCTCACAGCATGATTAGACCTAGCAGGGTGAGCAACAGTCAGCGAATTCGATGTGCATTTTGTACAGTGATCTGTGCCTTCAGATCAGCAGAGTGAGCACTCTGACCAGCCGGTGGACGAACTGGACGCCAGGCTGCTGTTGCTCTTGACGGACGAGCCGCGGCTCGGCGTCCTCGAATGCTCCCGCCGACTGGGTGTCGCCCGCGGAACGGTGCAGGCGCGCCTCGACCGGCTGGTCGAGCGCGGCGTGCTCACCGGGTTCCCGCCGGCGCTGGACCTCGGCGCGATGGGCTACGGGCTGACGGCGTTCGCGGTGGTCGAGATCGCCCAGGGACGACGTGCCGAGGTGTGCGAGGGGCTGGCCGCGATCCCCGAGGTGTGCGAGGTGCACGCGACGACCGGGCAGGGCGACCTCTTCCTGAGGATCGTCGCGAGGTCGAACGCGGACCTGCAGCGGGTGGTCGACCGGGTCGTGGACGTGCCGCACGTGCGTCGGCTGTCGACGTCCATCGCCTTGTCGACGCCGGTGCCTCCGCGGGTGCGGCCGCTCTTGGAACGCGTGAAGGGGCGGCCACCGAGGTGACCGCCCCTTCGCAACGTCTGAAGAACTACCCCGCGTACGGCAGCGCCGTGATCAGCGTGACCTTCTGGAGCTTGCCGTTGGGCAGCTCGTACTCGACGGTCTCGCCGTCCTTCGCGCCGTTCAGAGCCTTGCCGAGCGGCGAGGACGGGGAGTAGACCTCCATCTCGCCGTGCGCGCCCTCTTCACGGGTCGCCAGCAGGAAGGTCTCGGTCTCGTCGTCGCCTTCGTAGCGGATCGTCAGCACCGTGCCCGGTGCCGCGACACCCTTGGTGGTGGGGGCCTCGCCGACCTTCGCGGCCTGGAGCAGCTCGTGCAGCTGGCGGATGCGCGCCTCCTGCTTGCCCTGCTCCTCGCGGGCGGCGTGGTAGCCGCCGTTCTCGCGCAGGTCACCCTCTTCGCGGCGAGCGTTGATCTCGGCAGCCATGACCGGGCGGTACGCGATAAGTTCGTCCAGCTCCGCCTTGAGCCGGTCGTAGGCCTCCTGGGTCAGCCAGGTCACCTGGGTGTCGCTCACGGTCACCAACTCCTCGTCTTGCTCCGGCGCACGTGTGTGCACCAGATAGTTCCCGGGCCGTGGGCCCGGAACGGAAAAACACGGCCCGCGCCGGGGCCGTGCTTGAGCCTCAAGAGTAACACGTGGACAACGTTCAGCGACGGCGATTTGTTCCCCATCTCGCCGCTTAAACCGCAGATCACCCGCTTGGCCGCTAGCTCGTGGACAAGTAGGGGGGAACCTGGTAAGAGCACCCGAACACCTCGCCGGTGACCGGCGGCTTCGAGGTGCGGAGAACAGTTGTCTCGACGACGACGGAATTCCCTGGAGGCACCAGAACTTCCCGTCTGCCTCCTTCGTCCCCGTCCTTGGAACGGGCCCGAATGATGCAAACGGCTGGTCGCTCCGGCTGATCTCGGGAAACCTCGAATGTGACCTTCACGCTGTCGTCGCCGAGGATGATGAACGCGGTCTGCTTGGCCTCGATCGGCTTTGTGCCGAGATTTCGGTAAGCGACGAAGGCCACCACGGCACCCACGGCGATGGCTACAGCGAGTAACCCCCACCGTGCCCACTTGTTCAGCGGCTTGCGGCTGCTGCCGTACCGCCCCTCCGGAAGCGCGCGTTGCGACACTTTCCCGCGCCCTCCTCAGTGCCTGGGGAACAATGGTGCCCGACGTTCGGTTGTTGAGTGTCGCAGGACCGTTCACACAGGAGGACCACGGGGGTCATGGCCGACAAGCTGCGCCTTATGGCAGTGCACGCACATCCCGACGACGAGTCGAGCAAGGGCGCGGCCACGATGGCCCGCTACATCGCGGAAGGGCACGACGTCATGGTCGTGACCTGTACCGACGGTGGTGCGGGCAGCATCCTCAACCCGGCGATGGACAAGCCGGACGTGCTCGAGAACATCATCGACGTCCGCCGCGAGGAGATGGCCCGCGCGGCCAAGATCCTCGGCATCCAGCACCGCTGGCTGGGCTTCAAGGACTCCGGTCTGCCCGAGGGCGACCCGACACCGCCGTTGCCGGAGGGCTGCTTCGCCCTGGTGCCGCTGGAGGAGTCGGTGCCGTCGCTCGTAGAGGTCATCCGCGAGTTCCGCCCGCACGTCGTCGTGACCTACGACGAGAACGGCGGGTACCCGCACCCGGACCACATCCGCACGCACGAGGTCTCGATGGCCGCGCTGGACGCCGCGGCGGATCCCGACTTCGAACCGTCGCTCGGCAAGCCGTGGGAGACCCAGAAGGTCTACTACTCGCACGGCTTCTCGCGCGCCAAGCTGTCGGCGTTCCACGAGGCCATGGAGGCCCGCGGGCTCGAGTCGCCCTACACCGAGTGGCTCGCGAACTGGGACGCCAACCGTCCCGACGTGATGGAGCGCGTGACCACGCAGGTCGAGTGCGCGGACTACTTCGAAGTCCGCGACGAGGCCCTGAAGGCCCACGCCACCCAGATCGACCCGACCAGCCGCTGGTTCGCGATCCCGCAGGACCTGCAGCGGGAGGTCTGGCCGACCGAGGAGTACGAGCTGGTGCGGTCGCTGGTCGACTCGACGCTGCCGGAGAACGACCTGTTCGCCGGAGTTAAGGTCTAGGGGTGAACCCCTGGTACGACACCGTCGCAATCGTGGCTGTGCAGCCGTCGAGCTCGAACGAGAACGACAAGGGCGGTCAGGGGGAGGACTTCGGCAAGTCCTCCCCGGTCGGCCTCGTGCTGCTGATCGTCTTCTTCATCGCGGTGTTCTTCCTCGTCAAGTCGATGAACAAGCACCTCAAGCGCGTGCCCGCGTCGTTCGACGAGCCGGCCGCGGACGAGAAGCCCGCGGAACCGTCCGAGAAGAAGGACTAGCCCAGAAGAAGGACTAGCCCAGCCGCGTCGCGATCACGAACTCGTGCACCGCCTCGAACGCGGGCGGGTGCTCGGGCAGGTCGCTGGCGGTCCGCGCCTTCTGCAGCTCCTCCTGCCAGTGCGCGAGATCGGCCTCCAGCCGTTCGGGAGCCGGTCGTGCGGCCACGCCCGCCAGCGCCCGGTGCTCGCCGAGGACCTTGGCCTCGATGAGCGCGGTCAGGTAGTCCGGTCCGTCGAGCTTCTCCAGCAACGTCGGCAGGTGCGCGACGACCTCGCCGGTGCGCATCAGATGCACCCCGGTCAGCAGCGCGCGGAACGTGTAGAGCAGCGGCTTGATCTCGCCGGTCCGCTCGAACAGCCGCCACTGCGTCACGGCGAACCCGCGGTAGTGGTGCCCGTGCCGTGACGTCAGGCACCCGGCGGCCAGCTCCGCGAGCTCGCGGTGGCCGTCGGTGGTGTGCACGACCAGCGGCGAGAGCAGCTGTTCCAGCACGTAGCCGTTGGGCCGGGTGAGCAGGCGGCAGAACTTCTCCACGTCGTGCGTGACGAGGTCGATCTCGACGCCGTCCCGCACCCACATCCGCTCCTTGGTCTCCGGGCCGCGCCGCAGCCCGACGACCTCCGCGAGGGGCAGCACGTGCACCCCGCGCAGGTCGACGTCGGAGTCGCGGGACGGGAAGCCGTACAGGTGCGCGCCGGACACGGTCGCGAACAGTAGGTCGTGCGACTGCTCGCCGACGACCGCGCTCAGGTCGGGAACCTCGTAGCTCACAACGTCCTCCTGCGCACCGAAACCAGCCAGTCCTCCACCCGAGCCCGGTCGGGTTCCTCCGGCAACGGCCCGCCCGCCGTCGCCAGCTCGTCCCCGAGCCGATGCGCCCAGGCCACCGCGTCGTCCCACGGCACCGACCCATCTCGGATACCCAGCAGCGACCGGTCCGCCGCGATCTCGTACCGGCCGGTGCGCAGCAGGTTCAACCCGACCAGCCGCAACCGCACGACGTGCATGAGCTGCTTCGGCTTGAGGTTGCGCCCCGCGCGCGACAGCTGCATCTCCGTCGCGCGCGTGAACGCCCGCACCGCGTACCGGGAGAGGAACGCGGGCAGCAGCTCCCGCAGCTCCTCTCCCAGCTGAGCTGTTCCGGACCAGGCCCCTCGACCGAGGTCGGTGGCTTCGCCAACAGCCAGAACGCTTCCGTGGGTGCGACGAACACGCCTCGTCTGTCCACATCGGACGAGGCGGTCGCCAGCCCGTAGGCGTGCGAGCCGATGATCGATTCGAGAATCACAGTCGTGGGTCCACCGGTTCCGATTCCAGGGCCAGCACACCGAAAACGCATTCGTGCACGCGCCACAGCGGTTCGCCGCGCGCGACGCGTTCCAGCGCCTCGACGCCCAGGGCGTACTCGCGCAGCGCCAGTCCGCGCTTGCGGCCGAGAGCGCGCTTGCGCAGCCGTTCGAGGTTCTCCGGCGAGGTGTAGTCCGGGCCGTAGATGATCCGCAGGTACTCCCGCCCCCGCACCTTCACGCCCGGCTGGACGCGTCCGGCCGAGTTCGCCAGCGGTTTCACGACCATGCCCTCGCCACCGGCCTCGGTGAGCTCCTCCCACCACCGCACTCCGGCCGCGGGGTCCGCGGTGTCGACGACGAGGTGCCGGGTCTGCTGGAACAACGGTCCCTCCAGCCGGCCGAGCGTCTCCAGGTGCCACAGGTGCGACCGGTCGTGGAAGGTCTGTCCTTCCGCGGCCAGCAGCTGGAACGGCGCGATCCGCACGCCGTCCAGTCCCTCGACCGGCCAGCAGTAGCGCTCGTAGGCCTGCCGGTACGCGGCCGCGTTCGACGCCCGCTGAGCCGTGCGCGCCAACAGTTCCGAGACGTCGACACCACGGGCAGCCGCCGTCTCCAGGACCTCCACCGCCACCGGCAGCACTCCGGCCGCGGCCGCGCCGACCGCCGCGTACTGCTCGCGGATCAACCCGGAAGCCTTGGCGTTCCACGGCATCAGCTCGGCGTCGATGAGCAGCCAGTCCGTCGAGAACTCGTCGAACAGGCCGCTGCAGGCCGCACGTACGCGCGAGAGCAACGACTCACCCAGCTCGCCGTCGAAGAACGCCCGGCCGGTGCGCGTGTAGATCGCGCCACCTTCCTTGCGCACCAACAGCACCGCGCGGGAGCCCATGTGCTTCTCCTCGCAGATCACCTGCGCGACACCCGTCGCCCGGTACTCGGCGAAGGCCTCGTCCGGGTGCTCCAGCACGTCGTCCCGCGCCGAGGTCGCGCACGGCGCCATCGTCGGCGGCAGGTACAGCAGGTCGTGCGGGTCGATCGCGAACCGGCTCATCACCTCCAGCGCGCTGGCCGACTGCTCCGCGCGGATCGTCACCGCGCCCATCACCGACGTGTCGATCCGGCGCAGGCCCGTGACGTCGGTCAACGACAGCACGTCCGGCGCGCGTTCGGCCACCGGCGCGGGGAACGGTCGGTCGTTCTCGTACCAGGTCTGGTGCGCCTTGACGGCGACGAGCTCCTTCTCCGGGTAGCGCAACGCGGTCAGCTTGCCGCCGAACACCACACCGGTCTCCAGGCACATGGTGTTGTTGATCCACTCGGCCTCCGGCACCAGGACGTGCCCGTACAGCACCATCGCGGCACCGCGGTAGTCGTTCGCCCACGGCAACCGGACCGGCAGTCCGTACTCGTCGACCTCACCGGTCGTGTCGCCGTACAGGGCGAAACTGCGCACCTTGGCCGACGCACGGCCGTGGTAGCGCTCGGGCAGACCGGCGTGCGCGACGACGAGGTTTCCGCCGTCCAGCACGTAGTGCGCGATCAGGCCGTCGCAGAACTTCTCGGCAGCACGCCGGAACTCCGGGGTCTCGTGCGCGAGCTGCTCCAGCGACTTCTCCAGCCCGTGCCGGACCGTCACCTTGTGGCCGCGCAACGCCCGCACGAGCTTCTCTTCGTGGTTTCCGCGCACGCTCAGGGCGTGTCCGGCGGCGACCATGCCCATCACGAGGCGCAACACGCCGGGCGTGTCCGGGCCGCGGTCCACGAGGTCGCCGACGAACACCGCCTTGCGGTTGCCCGGCGGGAGCGCGTCGACCGCGCGGCCCTCGTCGTCGCGCTGGATCTCGTAGCCCAGCTCGACCAGCAGCTGCTCCAGCTCGGCACGGCAGCCGTGCACGTCACCGATCACGTCGAACGGGCCGGTCTCGTGCCGCAGGTCGTTGAGCAGCCGCTCGTAGACGATGACCGAGCTGTCCACTTCGGACTCGGAGCGCAGCACGTGGACGCGCCTGAAGCCCTCCTTGCCGAGGAACTTCAACGACCGCCGCAACGCCGCCCGGTGCCGCTTCACGACGTGCGCGCCGAAGTCGCGGTCCGGGCGCTGTGCGTTGCGCTTGAGGCAGACGTCGGTCGGGGTGTCGAGCACGATCGCGACCGGCAGCACGTTGGCCTTCTTCGCGACCTCGATCAGCTTGGCGCGGTCGGGCGCCTGCACGTTGGTGGCGTCGACGACGGTGACCTTGCCGGCCTCCAGCCGCTTGGCGGCGACGTAGTGCAGCACGTCGAACGCCGCCGCGGACGCGGACTGGTCGTTCTCGTCGTCGGACACGAGGCCGCGGAAGTAGTCGCTCGACAGCACCTGCGTGGGCAGGAAGTGCTTGCGCGCGAACGTGGACTTGCCGGAGCCGGAGGCGCCGACCAGCACCACCATGCACAGGTCCGGGATCTTCAGTTCCATCAGTCCTCGTCCCCCAGGTTGAACACGGCCATCTGGGTCGGTGCGCCGCGCTCGGCGTCCTCCGGCCCGATCCCCACGTACCGCACGCGGTAGCCGCGTCGTGCGGCGACACCGTCCGCCCACTCGCGGAACTCCGCCCGAGTCCACTCGAAGCGGTGGTCGGAATGACGCATCTGCCCGGCGGGCAACGTCTCGAACAGCGCGTTGTACTCGACGTTCGGCGTCGTCACCAGCACGGTCGCCGGTCGCGCCACCACGAACACCGAGTGCTCCAGCGCGGGCAGGCGCGACGGGTCGACGTGCTCGACGACCTCCATCAGCACCGCCGCGTCGTACCCGGCCAGCGCGGTGTCCGCGTACGTCAGAGCCGACTGCCGCAACGTGATCCGCTCGCGCACCCGGTCCGGCATGCGGTCGAGCTTCAGCTTCCGCGCGGCCTCCTGCAACGCCTTCGCGGACACGTCGACACCGTGGATCTCGGTGAACTCCGGTTCCTTCACGAGCTCGCGCAGCAACGCGCCGCCACCGCAGCCGAGATCGAGCACGCGCTTGGCGTGTGCCTCCTTCAACGCCTTGACCACGGCCTCCTTGCGCTGTGCGGCAAGGGAGATCTTCGGTTCGGTGAGCGCGTTGTCGAGCTCCTCCGGCTCGACCTCGTCGACCTCGGCGAGACGTTCCAGCGCGGACAGCACGAGCGGCCGCTTGCGGGCCAGGTACCTGGTGGTGATCAGCTCCTTGTCGGGGTGCGCCGACAGCCAGCCGTCACCCGCCCTGAGCAGCTTGTCGACCTCGTCGGCCGCGACCCAGTAGTGCTTGCCGCCGTCGAGCACGGGCAGCAGCACGTAGAGGTGCTTCAACGCGTCGCTGAGCCGGACGGTGCCGGTCAGCGTGACGTCGCCGTAGCGCGAGTCGCCGTGTGCCTTCGTTTCGACGGTCCAGCCGAGCGGCGCGAACAACCGGTCCGCGAGCTGGTGCGGCAGCGCGGGAATGCGGATGACCAGCGGAATCGGCGTCCGCGCGAGTTCCGGGTAGCTCTCGCTGCGGCCGTTCATCGCGGTGCGGAACACGCTGCCGAGCGCGACCGTGAGCAGCGATCCGGCCGCGTACGGACGGTCGTTGACGTACTGGGTGAGCGTGCTGCCGGGACCTCGCACCAGCGCGATCGGGTCGACGTCGAGGAGCAGCGCGACGGTGCACTCCTCGGTCGTCGCCTTGGGGTAGAAGACGTGCGCGGTGCCCGAGCTCGTCGAGAAGGACTGAGCCCGGTCGGGGTGCTTGTGCAGCAGGTGACCGAGGTCGGTCGCCGGCCGGTGGGTCGTGGTCATGGTGAGCAGCACGCGGTCGAGTCTGATCGAGAGACGCTGCTCGCGCAGGTGAATTAGCCGCCACGCCGGGAAAGTCCCGGCGTGGCGGCTGCGGGCGCGCGTCTACTTGAGAGCGGTGCCACCGGAGTTGCGGTAGGCGATCGTCTTGTTGATCAGGTTGCCGCCGTCGGTCTCGGCCGTCGTCTGCTCGTTGTGTCCCGGGCCGAACAGGAGGGCGGCGACATGTGCGTTCGCCACCTGGTCCAGGTGCCCGAAGAGCCAGTCCACCTTGTCGTCCTGGTAGTGGTTGAGGGTGTTGTTCTGCGCCATGTTGCCCACGGGGATCTGCCACAGGACCACGGGCTTGCCCACCGACTCGGCCATGGTCTTGTAGAACCCCAGTGCGGCGTTGGCCTTCTGGTCGTTCCAGTAGGTGTTGCGGCCACCGTTCCTCGGCAGCGCGTACCAGCCCGCGTCGCGGTCCACCACGTCGGAGACGAGGAAGTCGGCGTTCTTCGCCCCCAGAGCCGCGTAGTCGTTGATGCAGCGCTGCAGGTTGCTCTCCCAGTCCCAGCAGGTGAGGTGGAAGCCCACGCCCGTGTTCGGCGCGTACTTGTGCGCCATCGCGATCAGACAGCCGGCGAGTCCGGCGGCGCTGTTCTCGTAAGATCCGCAGTCCGCCGGGTTCGAGGCGGTGACCTGCGCGGCGACCTTGTGCGGATCGCCGAGCGAACGGACGTAGCCCCAGAAGTCGGGCTCGATGTCGATCATGTCCGGCGACGTGCCGATCTTCTGGAGGAAGAAGCGGTAGTCGTTCATGTACCGGGTGAGCAGGTCGGTCCTGTTGATGGCGACGACCTCGCCCGGACCGTCGCCCTGTCCCGCCAGGTCACCGAGGTCGCGCAACGAGTACCAGGTCCAGAAGTACTTCTGCGGGCGCGGCCTGCCCTGGTACGTCACCTTGGACACGCGCTCGTCGCCCCAGGTCACGTAGAAGCCGGGCGCCGTGGTCTCGCCGTTCCAGCAGCCCCACCAGCTCGACCACTCGGCCTTGCAGCGTGCTGCCGTGTAGTAGTCCGACGAGGGCGCGGGCTGGCTGTGCACGTAGTTGTAGCGCACGTCGAACGGCGCGGCGGTCGCGGAGGCCTCGGACATCGAGCCGCCGATGAGCACCGTGCTGCTGCCCATGAAACGGGTCGCCGAGTTGCCTCGACCGTTGTTGGCACCGGTGGCCGGAGCCGCCGCCGTGGTCGTCGTGCTGGTGCCGGCCGGGGCCTGGCTGGTCGGCACGCCGATGCTCGGCGTGGTGGGCTTGGCGGGTGTGGTGGTGCTGGTGGTGCCTGCCCCGCTGTCGGCCGTGACGAGCTGCCACTGCTGGTTGGGGCCGCCCCAGTCGTAGTACTGGGCGATGCGGCCACCGTCGGCCTTGTCGCCGCCCTGGACCTCGACGGCCATGCCGCTGTGGCGGTTGATCAGCCGCACGTAGCCGTCTGACGACTTCTCCACGCGGAACTGCTGGTTGGCACCGTTCAGGTCGTGCCACTGCACCATCGCGGAACCGGCGGTCTTCGACCAGCCGTTGTCGTCCAGCACGTTGCCGGAGTTCCGGTTCTGCACCCGGAAGTACCCGTCGCCCGCGGCGATGAACCGCCACTGCTGGTTGGCCCCGCCGTGCCGTCCCCACTGCACCACCGCCGCACCGTCGCTCGTGGCCCAGGCGAGGCCGTCCAGCGCCCTGCCGCTGTTGCGGTTGACCAGCACGTACCAGGACTTCGTGTCCACGGTTTCCGCGAGAGCGGAGTGGACCACGAACGTGGTGCCGGCCACGACGGACAGGACGAGGGCCGCCAGGAAACCCCGGCGCCTGAACAACCGACGCACACGATGCTTCGCAGGTGGGCGAGGGAACATGTGGTGCTCTCTTTCAGCTTTGCCTCTGAGGGACGACACCTGGTTGCCACCGGCCCCGAAAAGGTTGCCGCTGTCCGCGAAATTTCTTCTCCGGCCGCGGCTGGGATACTGCGGGCATGGTGAATCGACTGGCACACGCCCAGTCGCCGTACCTCCAGCAGCACGCCGAGAACCCGGTCGACTGGTGGCCGTGGAGCCCGGAGGCGTTCGAGGAGGCGCGACGGCGCAACGTCCCGGTGTTGCTGTCCATCGGATACGCGGCCTGTCATTGGTGTCACGTGATGGCGCACGAGTCGTTCGAGGACGATTCGGTGGCTTCTGCCGTGAACGAGAACTTCGTCGCGGTGAAGGTCGACCGTGAGGAACGTCCGGACGTCGACGCCGTGTACATGGAGGTCACCCAGGCCATGACCGGGCACGGCGGGTGGCCGATGACGGTGTTCCTGACGCCGGACGCCCGTCCGTTCCACGCCGGGACGTACTACCCGCCGTCACCTCGCCCTGGGATGCCGTCGTTCACGCAGCTGATCGAGGCGGTGTCGGTGGCTTGGACCACGCGTCCCGCGGAGATCCTGGAATCCGCTTCCGTTGTGGTGGAGGAGATCTCCCGGAACTCGGCGCCGTTGCCTCCGTCTGCCGTGGACGCTGACGCGCTGGCTGGTGCGGTGGTGTCGCTGCTGGGCGAGTTCGACCGGCGCAACGGCGGGTTCGGTGGCGCACCGAAGTTCCCGCCGTCGATGGTGTGCGAGTTCCTGTTGCGGCACTACGAACGCACGGGGTCGGTCGAGGCGATCTCGATGGCGACGTCGACGGCCGACGCGATGGCCAACGGCGGCATCTACGACCAGCTCGGCGGTGGGTTCGCGCGGTACGGCGTCGATGCGTCGTGGGTCGTGCCGCACTTCGAGAAGATGTTGTACGACAACGCTTTGCTGCTCCGGTTCTACACGCGTCTGGCGAGGGTGACCGAGTCGGAACGGTATGTGCGGGTGGCTCGGGACACGGCTTCGTTCCTGCTGCGCGACCTGCGGACGGCCGAGGGCGGGTTCGCGGCCTCGCTGGACGCCGACACCGATGGCGTCGAGGGTCTGACTTACGTGTGGTCGTTCGAGGAACTCGGTGCTGCTGCCGCGGCTTTCGGGGTCACGGAGGAGCCGAACTTCGAGGGCGGCAAGTCGACGCTGCGGTTCGTGTCGGAGCCGGGGGAGGACGTGCGGGCCTCGTTGCTGGCTGTTCGTGCTCAGCGCCCGCAGCCTGGCCGGGACGACAAGGTGGTCGCCGCGTGGAACGGGCTGGCGATCGCCGCGCTGGCCGAGGCCGGGGCGTTCTTCGGGGAGCCGTCGTGGATCGAGGCGGCCGCGGAGGCGGCGTCGTTGCTGGCCTCGGTGCACCTCGTCGAGGGGCGGTTGCTGCGGACCTCGCGTGACGGCGTGGCCGGGCCGTCGTTCGGGGTGCTGGAGGACTACGGCTGCGTCGCGGACGGGTTGTTGGCGTTGCACCAGGTCACCGGTTCGATTCGCTGGCTCGACCTGGCGTGTGGCCTGTTGGACACCGCACTCTCTCGTTTCGCGGTTGCTGGTTCTCCCGGGGCCTACTACGACACCGCTGACGACGCGGAGGCTCTCGTTCGCCGTCCTGCCGACTCGACCGACAACGCGTCGCCTTCGGGGGCGTCTTCGCTGGCCTCGGCGTTGCTGACGGCTTCGCTGCTGACCGGTGATCCCTCCCGGTATCTGACGGCCGCCACCGAGGCCGTGACGCGCGCCGGGCTGCTGGCCGCGCGGGCTCCTCGGTTCGCGGGTCACTGGCTTACGGTCGCCTCGGCGTTGGTCGCGGGTCCGTTGCAGGTGGCCGTTGTCGGTGTCGACGATGCGCGCCGTGCGTCGCTGTGGGCGGCGGCGGTCGCCCATGTGCCCGGAGGCGGCGTCGTCGTGGCCGGTGAACCGGGCAGCACGCCGTTGCTGGTGGACCGCCCACTGGTCGATGAAGCCCCGGCGGCCTACGTGTGCCGCGGTTACGCGTGCGACCGGCCGGTCGTTTCCGCGGATGCGCTGGTCACTTCGCTGACGGCGAACGCCACCGGCTGATTGCAGGCGTAACGTCAGTAATGACGTAATCATGTAATCAGGGGTGGTTGAGATGGGACGTGGATGGCGAGGACGAGGCGGGTGGCAGCAGGCTGACCTGCCCTCGGCCGACGACGCGGCGGCGTGGTTCGCGGGCCGGCTGCCGGACGGGTGGTTCACCGGCGCGCCGGAGGTGATCGTCGACCGCGAGGAGATCACCGTCATCGGCACGCTCCCGGCGCTGGAAGGCGAGTTCGACGACGCCTCGCGCGCCGCGGCCGAGTCGGGCCGCATCTCCCGCTGGCGGGAGGAGACGCGCGACGAGCGCATCGAGATCGCGCGCCAGGCCGAGCACCGCTACGGCCGCAAGGTGGCCTGGGGCGCGGTCCAGGGCGGCACGCGCGAGCTCTTCACGCACCTCGCCGTGCCGGTGATGACGCGCCTGCGCCAGCCGGAACGCCAGGTGCTCGACACGCTCGTGGCGGCCGGGGTGGCTCGTTCCCGCGCGGACGCGCTGGCGTGGGCCGTTCGCCTGGTGGGCGAGCACGCCGACGCGTGGCTCGGTGAGCTGCGCGATGCGATGTCGAGGGTCGACGATCTCCGCTCGCAGGGGCCCGATCTGTCGTAACGTGCGCGGTGTGGAGCTGATCGAGGTCGTGGCGTCGTGAGCTTCTCCGGTCTGGTCAGGAGAGCTCGCGACGCTTCGCTTCCCATGAACGTTCGGGTGGCCGGCCTGCGTGGCGCGCTCCGCCACTACCGCCCGATCGGCTTCGAGGCCTCGTTCAGCTTCCTGGCGTCCACGGCGGGCAACCTCCGCAAGGATCCGGAAGCTCTCGGCCTGGCCGTGGATCTGCTGACCACGAGCCATGCCGCGTGGCAGGCGGACCTCCGCGCCTACGGAGCGTTTCGCCGTCGTGCCAAGGAACTCGGCCACCGCGTGCCGCATCCTTCCGCGCCCAACCCGAACCGGCCGTCGCACTGGTACGGCGCTCCTCGTGAGGCCGCGTTGCACGCTGTCTGGTTCTGGTACTCGAAAGGCGCTTCGAGTGATGTGGACGTGCACTCTCTCGCGGCGGCGCTGGTGCGGCGTGGGCGGTTGACCGCCGTTCAGCGGGCGATGCTCTTCGAGGTGCGTGACCGGTTGCTGGAGCGGTACGCGGCGGTGGACGGCCCTCGTGACCTTCGGATGTTCAGCGAGCTGCGGGAGTCGTTGACGGTCGTGCGGCAGATGGCTGTGGTGGTCGGCTGACATCCGTTGTGGTCCTGCGGAGCCCGATTGCGCACCCGAGTGCGACCGTGGCGGCACCGGCAGCGGACACCAGCGTGAGTTGCTGAGCGCCCAACAACACGGACGTCACAAGGCCGGAGACCGGCATCAGTCCGATGAGCACGCCGGCGCGGTCGGAGCCGAGGCGGTTCACGGCGAAGTACCAGAGGCCGAACGCCAGCGCCGTCACCACCACCGCCAGCAGCGCGAGCGCGGACGCCTGCCGTGCGTCCGGCATCCGCCAGCCGCCGAGGAACGTGCCGACCACCGCGCCGATCACGGCCGCCAGCAGACAGGTCCAGGTCGCCACGCCCAGCACACCGAGCCGGCGCACGACGCCGACCGCGAACAGCGTGAAGCAGACCTCGCCGGCCATCGTCAGCAAAGCGAGCACCAGACCGGGGCCGTGCCACGTGCCGCCGCCGGACAACAGCACGATGCCCGCAGCCACCACCACCGCGCCCACAACGGCGGATGTGGTGCGTTGGCGGGACAACAGGGCCAACGCGACCGGCGCGCCACCCATCACGGCGGCCACGAAGCCGGGTTCCGCGTACTGTTGCGCGGCGATCAACACGGCGTTGAAGCCGAGCATCCCTGTGGCGACCACACCCAGCAACGGTGGGATGTCGCGCCACGACGGCATCGGCAGACGGCGGGCCACGAGCAGCAGCACGGCTGCGCCCAGCAGGTAGCGCATGGCCTGGCCGGTCAGCAGCGGATAACCGTCCAGCATGCCGGTGACGGGTACGGACGCGCCGACGATCGTTGCCGCTGTCGCTCCCGCGGCCACCCCGAGTTTCATGCTCAGAGCCTTGCGCTGAACTGGTCCAGGTTTAAGCTCCACTTCCATGGTCACGAACTGGACCACTTTTCGGGAGCTGCTGTTGCCGGGGCATCAGCGGCGACGTGGCGTCGAGGTCGAGCTGCGCCGGGCCGTCCGGGACGGGCGGCTCGCGCCGGGGACGCGGCTGCCGTCCAGTCGTGACCTCGCGGCACAGCTCGGCGTGGCGCGCGGGACCGTCACGTCGGCCTACACGCAGCTCGTCGCGGAGGGGTATCTCACCACCAGGCGCGGGTCGGGGACGACGGTCGCGAGCCTCGGTCCCGCCGAGGAGTGCGGGGTGCCGGAACCGCCGGAGCGGTGGCGGTTCAACCTGCGGCCTGGGTTGCCCGCGTTGGGCGCGTTCCCCCGGGCGGAATGGGTTGCGGCGCATCGGGCGGCGCTCGCGGAGCTGCCCGACGACGACCTGGCGTACCCGGATCCGGCCGGGTTCGCGGGGCTGCGCAAGGAGATCGTCGACTACCTGGCGCGGGTCCGGGCCGTCGTGGCGAAGGACGCGGTGATCACCAACGGCTCGGCGGACGGGCTGCAGCTCGTCGCCCGCCAGGTGCGCGGCAGCATCGCGATCGAGGAGCCGAGCCACTTCGGCGGCGAGCATATGCTGCAGTCGCACGGACTCAGGACCGTGCCGATTCCGGTGGACGACAAGGGAATCAGGGTCGACCTTCTGTCCAAAACGGACTGCCGAACCGTGCTGGTGACGGCGGCGCACCAGTTCCCGCTCGGCGTGGTGCTGCACCCGGAACGGCGGCGGGCGCTCGTCGAGTGGGCGCGCGAGCGGGACGGGTTGATCATCGAGGACGACTACGACGCCGAACACCGCTACGACCGGCCCGCGCTCGGGGCGTTGCAGGCGCTGGCGCCGGAGCACGTGGTGTACCAGGGGACGACGAGCAAGGTGCTGGCGCCTGCGTTGCGGCTCGGCTGGCTGGTGGTGCCGGAGCGGCTGCGCGAGGGCGTCGTGAACCGCAAGAAGTACAACGACATGGGCACCGCGACGATCCCGCAGGCCGCGTTCGCGCACATGCTGCGGACGGGCGGCTATGACCGGCATCTGCGGCGTACGCGCGCGCTCTACCGGAAGCGGCGGGACGCGCTGTCGGAGGCCGTTGCGGAGTACCTGCCTGCGTGGCAGCCCATCGGCGTTGCGGCCGGGTTGCACGTCGTGTTGCGCATGCCGGACGGGACGGACGACCTCGCGTTGAAGAACAGGCTTGCCGAGCGAGGGGTGCACGTGTGGGCGTTGGCGCAGTACACGCGCACGCCGATGTGGCCGGGGTTGGTGCTCGGCTACGCGGCGCTCACACCCGACCGCCTGCGCGAGGCGGTCCGGGAGATCGCGGCGGCCTGATTAGAGGATGTGCTCGCGCTGGGTCTCGACGGTGCCGTCGCCCAGGATGTGCTCGCGCTTCTCGCCGACGCCAGGCGTGAGCGTGGTGGCGGCGGCGAGGAGCAGGATGGCGGCGACGATCTTGAAAGCCCGCATGGCGCGATAAACCCCCAGGTAGAACGGTTGTCACGGCCAGCCTAGCCTGAGCCTCCAGAAATTGTCAGTGCTCGGGTGCACCATGAGTCCGTGCTCCTTTCCGAACTGGTCGACACGTCGGCCGCCGTGGCGGCGACCCGATCGCGCCTGGCCAAGGTCAAGGCGTTGTCGGCGTTGCTGCGCGCGGCGTCGGCCGACGTCGTGGTCGCGGTGGTGTCGTTCCTCATAGGCACGCCGCGGCAGGGTCGCATCGGTGCGGGCTGGCGGACGGTCTTCGACCTGTCCGTGCCTCCGGCGGCCCGGGCCGGTCTCACGGTCGCCGAGGTCGACGCCGCGCTCGCCGAGGTGGCCGGGACGTCCGGCAAGGGCTCGGCGCAGCGCCGGGCCGACCTGCTGGCGGCCCTGTTCGGCCGCGCCACCGCGGCGGAGCAGGACTTCTTGCGTCGCCTGCTGACCGGTGAGCTGCGCCAGGGCGCCCTGGAAGGCGTGATGCTGGACGCGATCGCCTCGGCCGCGGACGTGCCGGGCGAGACGGTGCGGCGCGCGTTCATGCTGTCCGGCCGATTACCGGAGACGGCGGTGGCCGCGCTGGCCGGCGGGGCGGCGGCGCTGGAGGCGTTCCGGCTGGAGGTCGGCCGCCCCCTGCGACCCATGCTGGCGTCCCCGGCGGAGTCGCTCGACGAGGCGCTGACCGAGCTCGGCGGCTGCGTGGTGGAGCACAAGCTCGACGGAGCGCGCATCCAGGTGCACCGCTCCGGCGACGAGGTGCACGTCTACACCCGCACGTTGCGCGAGATCACCAGGACGGTGCCGGAACTGGTCGACCTCGTCCGCGGCCTGCCGTGCACCTCGGTGGTGCTCGACGGCGAGACGCTGGCGCTGACCGACGAGGGGAGGCCTCGCCCGTTCCAGGAGACGATGAGCCGGTTCGGCGCGCAGGACGAGCGCGAGCTGCTCCTGCACCCGTACTTCTTCGACTGCCTGCACCTCGACGGCAAGGACCTGCTGGACGAGCCGTTGCGCGACCGCCTGGCCGCACTGCGTCAGGTGGCAGGCCCGCACGTCATCCCGGGCGCGCTCGACCCGTCACCGGAGGAAGCGGCGTCGGTGGTGACGGCCGCCCTGTCCGCGGGCCACGAGGGCGTGATGGTGAAGTCGCTGTCCTCGCCCTACGCGGCCGGCAGGCGAGGCCGCGCCTGGCAGAAGGTGAAGCCCGTCCACACCCTCGACCTGGTCGTGCTCGGCGTCGAGTGGGGCAGCGGCCGCCGCCGCGGCTGGCTGTCGAACCTGCACCTGGGCGCCCGCGACCCGGACGGCGGTCCGCCGGTGATGGTCGGCAAGACCTTCAAGGGCCTCACCGACGAGCTGCTCACCTGGCAGACCAAGGCCCTGCAGGAGATCGCGACCTCGCAGAACGACTGGGTCGTCCTGGTCCGCCCGGAACTGGTGATCGAGATCGAGCTGGACGGCGTGCAGGTCTCGCCGCGCTACCCCGGCGGTGTCGCCCTGCGCTTCGCGCGCGTCGTGCGCTACCGCCCGGACAAGGAGCCCTCCGAAGCCACGACGATCGAGGAGGTGAAGGCGCTTCTGCCTGCCGCCCGGCCGAACCCGGAAGCCTGACGCGGGCCGGTACGCGCTGTGGACCGCGAGCCGTCGGAGCTTCTGCCTGTCGCCCAACTGAATCCCGAGGCGTGAGGTCGCGTCAGCCGATCACGCAGCTGAGTTCCGCGGCCTGATGCCCGCTCGGCTCGGCGGCAGGGTCCGGCACGCCTGAAAATCGCGTGCGGCTCCCCGACCTGGAGCAATAGCGTCGGGTCGGTGACCGATGCTGCCGCGCTGCTCCGCGCGTTCGACGACCAGGCCCGTTCCGCCGAGTGGACGTTCCCGGACCCCGACGCTCAGGTCGACCGGGACGGGCCGGTGTTCCGGGTGTCCTGGCCGCGTCGGCGAGGCTTCGTGGCCGGACCGCCCCACCTCGGCGTCGCGGGCACCGAGCTCGACGAGATCATCGCGCGGCAGCGCGACTTCTTCACCGCGCGCGACCAGAGCGTCGAGTGGAAGACGTGGGGGCACGACACGCCCGCCGAGCTGCCTGAACGACTGCTCGCCGCCGGGTTCGTGCACGACAGCGCGGAGACCGTCGTGGTCGGGCTCGCCGAGGAGATGGTCGCGCCGGTCCACGTCGACGGGATCGTCCTGCGCGAAACGAGAGACGAGGCCGACATCCACCGGCTCGTGGCGGCGTCGAGCGAGGCGTTCGGCAAGGACGTCAGCTTCATGGCGCCGTTCCTGCTCGACAAGACGGACGACCCGAACACCGTCATCGTCGTCGCCGAAGCCGATGGGCAGGTGGTGTCGTCCGCGCGGCTGGAGATCGTGGCGGGGACGGAGTTCGCGGGGCTCTGGGGCGGCAGCACGCTCGCGGAGTGGCGCGGCAGGGGCATCTACCGGGCGCTCATCGCGTACCGGGCCGAGGTGGCGCTCCGTCGCGGTGCGAAGTACCTGCAGGTCGACGCCAGCGAGGATAGCAGGCCGATTCTGGAGCGGCTCGGGTTCGTCAAGGTCACGACGACCGCTGGGTACGTCTGGAAGCCGTGATGAGGTACGTCGACCTCGACCCGTTCGAGGCGGGTGGCTGGCTGGCCGTCGTCGTGCGGGCGACGACGGGGGTCACCTACCGGCAGCAGTACGGCGGGACGGCCTGCCGTCCGGGCGAGGTGGAGGGCTACCTGGTACCGCTGCACGCCCCTGAGCTGCTCGACGAGCTCGTCGAGCTGTTCGACGTCAAGCGCGCCGGTACCCGGAACGACAGCTGGCGGCACCGGCTGAGCGAGGCTGTCGACGGTGTGTGGTTCGGCGGCAGCGAAGGCGAGGGCGAGCTGCGGCTCGGGGAGATCGGCGAGGTCGACGAGGCGTGGGTGCCGGTCGTCACGCCGGACGGGCCCGCGGTGCTGATGTGGTGCAACTCCGACTGAGCGCGCATGCCCAGATGAGACGCACCGCGTATCGTGGAAGCACGTGCGGTTCATCGAAGGGCATCGACCCTCTTACGACCTGACCTACGACGACGTGTTCCTCATCCCCGGCCGCAGTGCCGTGGAGTCGCGGTTCGGCGTTGATCTGTCCACCTCGGACGGCACCGGGGCCACCATCCCGATCGTCGTCGCCAACATGACGGCCGTGGCCGGGCGGCGGATGGCGGAGACCATCGCGCGGCGCGGCGGGCTCGTCGTCATCCCGCAGGACGTGCCCACCGAGGCCGTCGCGGAGATCATCGAGTGGGTCAAGGCGCGGCATTCGGTCTGGGACACCCCGTTGACGCTCACCACGGGCGACGCGGTGGCGGACGCGTGGAACCTGCTGCACAAGCGGGCGCACGGCGCGGTGATCGTCGTGGACGACGGCAACAGGCCGATCGGCGTCGTCGACGAGGCGGCGCTCACGGGCGTCGACCGGTTCACGCGCATTGGTGACGTGATGAACACCGACATCCTGCAGCTGCCGCTCGGCACCAGGCCGCAGGACGTGTTCGACCAGCTCCACCACAGCACCCACAAGGTGGCGCTCGGCCTCGACGACGAGCAGCGGCTCAGCGGCGTGCTGACCGAGCTGACGGCGCTGCGGGCCGAGATCTACAAGCCGGCCACTGACGACGAGGGCAAGCTGCGGGTCGCGGCCGCGGTCGGGGTCAACGGCGACGTGCGGGCCAAGGCCGAAGCGCTGATCAAGGCCGGGGTGGACGTGCTGGTCGTGGACACGGCGCACGGCCACCAGGAGAAGATGATCACCGCGCTGAAGGCCGTGAAGGAGGCGAACCCGGGCGTGCCGGTCGCGGCGGGCAACGTCGTCACCGCGGAGGGTGTGCGGGACCTGGTCGAGGCGGGCGCGGACATCATCAAGGTCGGCGTCGGGCCGGGCGCGATGTGCACCACGCGCATGATGACCGGTGTCGGACGGCCGCAGTTCAGCGCCGTCGCGGAGTGCGCGAAAGAGGCGCGCAGGCTCGGCAAGCACGTGTGGGCCGACGGCGGCGTGCGGCACCCGCGCGACGTGGCGCTGGCGCTCGCGGCCGGTGCCAGCAGCGTCATGGTCGGCAGCTGGTTCGCCGGCACCTACGAGTCGCCCGGCGACCTGCAGCGTGACGAGCGCGGAAACCTCTACAAAGAATCCTTCGGAATGGCGTCGAAACGCGCTGTCACCGCCCGTACGCGCAGCGACAACGCGTTCGACCGGGCGAAGAAGGGCCTGTTCGAGGAAGGCATCTCGACGTCGAAAATGCGCTTGGACCCGGTGCGTCCGAGCGTGGAGGATCTGCTGGACGCGATAACGTCCGGCGTTCGCTCGGCCTGCACGTATGCCGGTGCGACCTCGCTGGAGGAATTCCACGACAAGGCAGTTCTCGGCATCCAGTCCGCGGCTGGCTTCGCGGAGGGACGGCCGCTGCCAGGGGGTTGGTGAGAAATGGACGAGGCGGTAGAGGTAAGAGATCTCCGCAAAGTCTATAAAACCGGACAAAAACCGGCGGTGGACGGGCTGAGCTTCACCGTCCGCCGCGGTGAGGTCTTCGGACTGCTCGGCCCGAACGGCGCGGGCAAGACGACCACGGTCGGCGTCCTGACCACGCGGGTCCGCCCCACCTCGGGGCAGGCGTTCGTGGAAGGCGTCGACGTGGTCGCCGACTCCAAGCGGGCACGGCAGCTGCTGGCTGTCGTGCCGCAGCGCAACAACCTCGACCGCTCGCTCAACGCGCGGCAGAACCTGCTGTTCCACGCGGCCTACCACGGCATCGGGCCCGTCGAGCGCAAGAAGCTCGCCGACGACATCCTCGAACGGATGGGCCTGAAGGACCACCAGAAGGCGCTCGTCGACACGTTGTCCGGCGGTCAGGCGCAACGGCTGATGATCGCCCGTGCGCTGATGCACCGCCCGAAGGTGCTGTTCCTCGACGAACCGAGCACCGGGCTCGACCCGCAGGCCAGGCTCTTCGTCCACGAACGCATCGCCGCACTGCACGCGGACGGCGTCACGGTCGTGCTGACCACGCACGACATGGACGAAGCCGCCAAGCTCTGCGACCGCGTCGGCATCGTCGACCACGGCAAGCTGCTCACCCTCGACACGCCCGCCGAGCTGACGAAGAACCTGCCCGGCAGCAACACCGTCAGCGTCACGGTCGGCCTGAACGGCCACGAGCCCGCCAAGATCGCCCAAGCGCTGTCCGAAGTGGACGGTGCACAGCGGGTGGAGGAGGTCGGCGGCATGTTCCGCGTCTACACCGACTCGGACACCTCGGTCACGCTGCCCGCGGTGCTGAACGTGCTGCGCGACCTCGACGTCGTCGTCAGCGACGTCGCGATCGGCAAGCCCAGCCTGGAAGACGTCTTCATCCACCTGACCGGCAGGGAGCTTCGGTGAGCCAACTCAGGACGTTCCAGGCGATCCTCTGGCGCGACGTCTTCGTCACCGGCCGCGAGCTGCCGAGCTTCCTCGCGCAGGTGATCATCCAGCCGTTCTTCATCCTCTTCATCTTCGCGAAGGTGCTGGGGGACATCGGTTACGTCCAGCACGACTTCGCGCAGGTGCTGTTACCCGGCATCATCGCGATGAACGGGTTCCTGGGCGCGTTGCAGAACACCACGCTGCCGCTGGTGCTGGACTTCTCGTGGACGCGCGAGATCGAGGACCGGCTGCTCGCCCCGATCTCGATCCCGCTGGTCGCGGTGGAGAAGATCGTGTTCGGCGCGATCCGCGGGTTCGTCGCGGCGGTGCTGATGGTGCCGGTCGGGTTCGTGATGCTCGACGTGTCGTGGCCGTGGGAAGGCATCCCCGGCGCGCTCGTCGTGATCATCCTCGGCTGCCTGGCCGGCGGAAGCGTCGGCATGGTCATCGGCACGTCGGTGCCCGCGCGCCGGGTCAACGTGATGTTCGCGGTGATCCTCACGCCGTTGCTGTTCACGGGTTCCTCGCAGTTCCCGTGGCGGTCGCTGAGCGACGATCTGCTGTGGTTCAAGGTGATCTGCGCGCTCAACCCGTTGACGTACGTGAGCGAGGGCATGCGCGCGAACCTCGTGCCGAACGTGCCGCACATCCCGTTGCCGATCGTGCTGCTCGTGCTCGTCGTCGCGATCGCCGGTTTCGGCGGCCTCGGTCTGCGCGGCTTCATGAAACGCGCCTTGGACTGAGAGAAAACGGCCCCGCGCAACGAAAGCGCGGGGCTGTTCTCCACTCAGGACACTTAAGAGGCGTAGTCCTCCAGCATCTCGGTGACGAGGGCCGCGATCGGCGAGCGCTCCGAGCGGGTCAGGGTGACGTGCGCGAAGAGCGGGTGGCCCTTCAGCTTCTCGATCACCGCGGCCACGCCGTCGTGTCGGCCCACCCGCAGGTTGTCGCGCTGCGCCACGTCGTGCGTCAGCACCACCCGCGAGTTGCTGCCCAGCCGGGACAGCACGGTCAGCAACACGTTGCGCTCCAACGACTGCGCCTCGTCCACGATCACGAAGGAGTCGTGCAGCGAACGGCCGCGGATATGGGTGAGCGGCAGGACCTCGAGCATCCCGCGGTCCAGCACCTCCTCCAGCACCGCCTGGCTCACCAGCGCGCCGAGGGTGTCGAACACCGCCTGCGCCCACGGCCCCATCTTCTCGTTCTCGCTGCCCGGCAGGTAGCCGAGCTCCTGGCCGCCGACCGCGTAGAGCGGGCGGAAGACCACGACCTTGCGGTGCTGCCTGCGTTCCATCACCGCTTCGAGGCCGGCGCACAGCGCCAGCGCCGACTTGCCCGTGCCCGCACGTCCGCCCAGCGAGACGATGCCGACATCGGAATCGAGCAGCAGGTCCAGTGCGATCCGCTGTTCGGCGGACCGTCCGTGCAGTCCGAACGCCTCCCGATCTCCGCGCACCAGCCTGATCTGCTTGTCCGCGGTCACCCGGCCCAGAGCGCTCGACGTGCCCGCCAGCAACCGGAGTCCGGTGTGGCAGGGCATCTCCGCGATGTGCTCCAGGTCCTCGTACTGGGTGGGGTCGACGACGTTCTCCTTGAACAGGCTGTCCACCAGGGACTGCGGAACGTCCAGATCGGACATTCCCGTCCAGCCTGACAGGGTGACGTCGTGCGCCCGGTACTCCTCCGCCGGCAGGCCGACCGATCCGGCCTTGACCCGCAGCGGCATGTCCTTGGTCACCAGGGTGACGTTGCGCCCCTCAGCAGCGAGGTTGAGGGAGCAGGCGAGGATTCGGGCGTCGTTGGAGTCCGTTCGGAAGCCTGATGGCAACACCTCCGGGTCGGAGTGGTTGAGCTCGACGTGCAAGGTGCCTCCCAGATCCCCGATGGGGACCGGCGAATCGAGGCGACCATGCCGCAAGCGCAGGTCGTCGAGCAGACGCAGGGCTTCCCTCGCGAACCAGCCCAGTTCGGGGTGGTGGCGCTTGCCCTCCAGCTCGCTGATCACCACGAGCGGCAGCACGACCTCGTGCTCCGCGAACCTGGTGGGGGCGAGAGGATCGGACAGCAGTACCGACGTGTCCAGCACATAGGTCGTGAGGGCTGGAGCGGCGGACTTGCGCCTGGGGGAGGAACTGCGCGATGAGCCTGAGGAACGGCTCGCGGGACGTCGTGCGTTCACGGCAACTCCCTCACGAACGCGGCACCCGCGTCCGCTCCTCGCTGGGCCAGGCACAACCCTGATTGATCGTCTTGCCTTCCGCCGGTGTGGCGTCAGGCAGGTCGACCACGAGGGCCGGGTGCCGGCCCCCTCGCGACGTCGTCTGCCACGATCAGAGCCTCCCTGCGCGGTCCGCAGTGGTCGCGTCCCGCCGGTTTCGAAGTTACCTGCGGAAGTACCCCGTCTGCATGAAGCCACACAGGTGAATCCCGACTTGTCACCTGCCGGAAAACATCCCGAAACGTGACCGCAGCCGTGTTTTTGCTGGTCAGATGGTGTTTTCCTGGGTGTTGCGCGCTAGCCACGACAGGCCGTCGCGGATCTGCGATTCGAGTGATTTCGGCACGAGAGGCTCGTCCAGCAGCCTCAGATAGCGATCGTCGAGCGACTCTCCGGCCGCGCGGACGTCGAGCCAGGCCCGCACGAGACGCACTCCTTCGACGTAGGTGGTCGTGTACGCGCGCCACAGCGGATCCGCCAGAAAGCGGACCATCTGCCGGGCGCGACGGTCGGGGACTAGCAGCCACCTGCGCAGATGCGCAACCACGTCCTCCTGATCCGCACCACGATCGTGTAGCAGCAGGGCGGCGTCCTGGCGCACGGTGAGCAGGCCCGACGTCGCCGCTTCCACCTTTTCGGACAGTTCGCCGTCCATTCGCAACCCGAGGTCGCGGAAGATCTGCTCCGCCCAGCCGCCCCAGCCCGGCCCGACCGCGGCGTGCAGGCCGAGGTCGGCCATGCCCTCGGACATCAGGCACTGCGGCGTGTTGATCAGGAAGATCGACTGCTCGGCGTGGCCGCGCCTGCCGACCAGACCGGCCTCCTTGCGGCAGTGCTCGGTGTGGTGGCCCGGATAGGACTCGTGCGCGACCAGGTGCGGCAGGTTCGACATGCGGTGGCCGAGGTCGGCGTTGATCGCGACCCTGCTGCGGTAGCCGCCGAGGTAGTAGTTGAAGCCGCTCCACGGCCTGTTCGTGACGACCTGGTACTCGACGATCTCCTGCTCGGGCAGCGCGTACTTGCGCCGCACCCGGTCCCTCAGCGCGCTGGAGACGGCCTGCACGGCGCCCTGGAGCCTGCGCGCGGGCACCTCGTCGGCCGTGCGGAAGGCGTGCAGGCGTTCCGTCAGCGAGCCGGGACCGGGCAGCAGCACGTCGAGGTTGCGGTGCGCCTGCGCGTACGCGTCCTGGTCGCCGGGGTGGATGCGGACCTGGAAGTAACGCTCGATCTCGTCGACGAACGTGATGTGCTCGCCGGCGAGCTTGCGCGCGGTGCACTCCAGCGCGACGAGGTGCGCCCGGAGGAACCGCTTGCGCTGGTCGGCGAGGTCGACGCCGGGCAGCTCGCGCAGGAGCTGCCGCGCGTGGCCCGCCAGCGCCGCGGGGGCCAGCCGCGGTTCGTTGTCGACGGCGCGCCTGAGCGCGGGGTCGCCGGTGAACGAGTCGACGAACCCGGACACCAGGCGCCCGAGCCGCAGCCCGAGAACCAGATATCCGCGTACGAGCTCGTCAGCGTCCATGAGTCAAAGAGCGTAGAGCCTCTACCACAGCGTCTTACTCGCGACCGAATCGTGAATCGAAGGCCACCTGATCGGGGAATGTTGTTGATCTTGTTGTCACACAATGGGGTCACACGGGCCGCCAAACGAGATCAACACCGCTAGCGTTTCCGCCCGGAGACCCCACCCTCCGGAGATCCCCGAAGACTCCGGAAATGACGGGGATGACCCGACATGAAGGAGAATGACGTGAAGAAGGCTTGTGCCGCGGTTGCCGCCGCAGCCGCGCTGTCGCTCGCGTTCGCCCCGGCCGCCATGGCGGGCGAGGCCCACAGCGGCGGATACCACTGGAAGAACGGCCCGCTGCTCGTTCTGCTGAACGACAACAACCTCAACGGCACGATCGGTGCCTGCGGCAACAACGTCGGCGTTCTCGGCGGTGCCGTGCCGATCAACTCGCCGTCGATCACCGAGACCTGCGCCGCCGGCGGCATCGTCGACGAGGGCTGATCTCCCTCTTTGTTCTGCCTCTGGGGGCGTCATTCATGGCGCCCCCAGAGTTTTTTTCAAACCTGTTTGACTCTCTCCAAGGAGAAATCGTGCTGAAGAAGGCAGGCGCTGTTTTCGGCGCGGCGGCGAGCTTCCTGATGGTCACCGGCTCCCCGGCGATGGCCGTGAGCCACGAGTGGGAGAACGCTCCGCTGCTGATCGTCGGCAACGCGAACAACCTGAACGGTGTTGCGGGCGTGTGCGGCAACAACGTCGGCGTTCTCGGCGGTGCCGTGCCGATCAACTCGCCGTCGATCACCGAGACCTGCGCGGCCGGCGGCATCGAGGACGGCTCCGAGTGGGGCCACGACGGCGAGTGACCTCGCCCTCGCGCTGAACAAGGGGCGCTCACCCTCGCGGTGAGCGCCCCTTGTCGTGTCGTCAGTTGCCGTACCTGCGGTGGCGCTTGGCGTACTCGCGCATCGCCCGCAGGAAGTCCGTGCGGCGGAAACCGGGCCAGTAGGCCTCGCAGAACCAGAACTCCGAGTGCGCCGACTGCCACAGCATGAACCCGGAGAGCCGTTGCTCGCCGGACGTGCGGATGATCAGGTCGGGATCCGGCTGCCCGGACGTGTAGAGGTGCTCGGCGATGTGGTCGACGTCGAGGACCTCGGCCAGCTCCTCGATGGTGCCGCCGCGCTCGGCGTGCGACTGCAGGAGCTTGCGCACCGCGTCCGCGATCTCCTGCCTGCCGCCGTACGCCACCGCGACGTTGACCTGGATGCCGGTGCGGTCCCTGGTCTTGTTCGAGGCGTTGGTGAGGCGCTCCGCGTGCTCCGCGGGCAGCATGTCGATCGCGCCGACGTGCCGCACCCGCCACGGCTTGCCGTCCTCGGCCAGCTCGTCGGTGATGTCGGCGATGATGTCGAGCAACGGCGCCAGCTCTTCCGCGGGCCGGTTGAGGTTGTCGGTGCTCAGCATCCAGAGCGTGACCACCTCCACGTTGGCGTCACCGCACCAGTCGAGCAGCTCGAGGATCTTGCGCGCGCCGGCCCGGTGCCCGTGCGCGACGTCGGTGAACCCGGCCTCCCTGGCCCACCGCCGGTTGCCGTCGAGGACCACGCCGACGTGTTTGGGCACCTGCGTGTTCTCGCTCAGCTCACGCCGGAGAATCCACTCGTAGAGGTGGATGGCGACGTCTTTCACACGGGTGCGGAGTGCCACGTCCGAACAGCGTACGCCGTGCAAGCTCGGCCACAGATCCGTGGTCGGCAACCTACGGTCGCGTAACCTGGTTTCTCGTGACCACCGCGACCATTCCCCCACAGCCCGGACTGCGGCCGCGCCTTCGTGGTTGGCTGCACTTCTGGTCCTTCATCACCTCGGTGGCGACCGGTGCGACCCTGATCGCCCTCGCCGCGTCCACGGTGTCCGCCCGCGCCGCCCTGGCCACCTCGGTCTACGGCCTGACCGTGCTCGGCCTCTTCGGCGTTTCGGCGCTGTACCACCGCGTCACGTGGAAGTCCGACCGCGTGCGCACGTGGATGAAGCGCCTGGACCACTCGATGATCTTCGTGTTCATCGCCGGCACCTACACCCCGTTCGCGCTGCTGGCGATGGATCCCGGCACCGGGCGCGTCGTGCTGGCCGTCGTGTGGATCGGCGCCGTGCTCGGCGTGACCCTGAAGCTGGCGTGGCCGCACGCGCCGCGGTGGCTCGGCGTGCCGATCTACATCGCGCTGGGCTGGGTGGCCGTGTTCGTGCTGCCCGAGCTGCTGCACCACGCCGGGGTCGCGGCGCTGGTGTTGTTGCTGGTGGGCGGGGCGCTCTACACGGTAGGCGCGGTGTTCTACGCGACCCGCTGGCCCAACCCGTGGCCCTCGGTCTTCGGGTACCACGAGTTCTTCCACGCCGCGACCGTGGTGGCGGCGATCTGCCACTACATCGCGATCTGGCTCGCGATGTACTCCTGACCCGGTGCCGGTCGCCCCGGCACCGGACTCGGTCTCTCAGCGGCCGCCCCGGGCCATGTGCAGCACGTCCAGCGCGGCGTCCAGCTGCTCCTCGGCGAGCTTCGAAGGCACGTGGCCGCGTTCCAGCACCACCTCGCGGATGGTCTTGCGCTCCTTCAGCGACTGCTTGGCGATCGACGCCGCCTCCTCGTAGCCGAGGTAGCGGTTCAACGGCGTGACGATCGACGGCGACGACTCGGCGTACTCGCGCATCCGCGCGGCCTGGGGTTCGGCGCCCGTGAGGACCTTGTCGGCCAGGAGCCGCGCGACGGCCGACAGCAGGCGGCACGACTCCAGGACGTTGCGGGCGATGACCGGCAGCATCACGTTCAGCTGGAAGTTGCCCTGCGAGCCCGCGAAGGCGACGGCGGCGTCGTTGCCGATGACCTGGGCCACGACCATCATCGTGGCTTCCGAGATCACCGGGTTGACCTTGCCGGGCATGATCGACGAGCCCGGCTGGAGGTCTGGCAGGGCCAGTTCGCCCAGGCCCGTGCGAGGGCCGGAGCCGAGCCAGCGGAGGTCGTTGGCGATCTTGAACAACGCCACGGCGCTCGCGCGGAGCTGGCCGGAGATCTCGACCACGCCGTCCTGGGTGGCCTGGGCCTCGAAGTGGTCGCGGGCCTCCACCAGGGGCAGGCCGGTGGCGGACGCCAGTTCGGCGGCGACGGCCGCGCCGAAGCCCTCGGGGGCGTTCAGGCCCGAGCCGACCGCGGTGCCGCCGATGGGCAGTTCCGCGAGGCGCGGCACCGAGGCCTGCAGCCGTTCCACCGAGTAGCGGACCTGCGACGCCCAGGCGCCCGCCTCCTGGCCCAGGGTGATCGGGACGGCGTCCATCAGGTGCGTGCGGCCGGACTTGACCAGGTCGGCCCAGTCCGCGGCACGTGCCTGCAGGACCGACGCGAGGTGCTCGAACGCGGGGATCACGTCCTTCACGACGGCCTCGGTGGCGGCCACGCGCAGCGTCGTCGGGAAGGTGTCGTTGGACGACTGCGAGGCGTTGACGTGGTCGTTCGGGTGGACGTCGCGCTGCAGGGAGCGGGTCGCCAGCCCGGCGATGACCTCGTTGGCGTTCATGTTCGAGGACGTGCCGGAACCTGTCTGGAAGACGTCGACCGGGAACTGGGAGTCCCACTTGCCGCCGGCGACGTCGTCGGCCGCGGAGGCGATCGCCGAGGCCATGTCGGCGGGAAGGACGCCGAGCCGGGCGTTCACGCGGGCCGCGGCTGCCTTGAGCAGGCCGAGGGCCCTGATCTGGGCGCGTTCGAGGCCTCGACCGGAAATCGGGAAGTTCTCGACCGCGCGTTGGGTTTGGGCGCTCCACAATGCGTCGACCGGCACGCGGACCTCACCCATCGTGTCGTGCTCGACGCGGTACTCCTGTTCAGACATGCTTCCGAGTCTCTATGGTCGATCACAGCACTGCCACCCACCACTGGCAGAAGGGCACCACTCATGGAGCGTGACGTCGACCTCCTCGTCGTGGGCGCCGGCCCCACGGGGTTGTTCGCCGCGTACTACGCAGGCTTCCGGGAGATGAACGTCGCCGTCGTCGACGCGCTGCCGGAACCGGGCGGCCAGATCACGGCGATGTATCCGGAGAAGATGATTTTCGACGTGGCCGGATTTCCCGCGGTGCGCGGGCGTGACCTCGTCAGCGGTCTGGTGGAGCAGGCGGGGCAGTTCAAGCCGACCTACCTGCTCGGCCGTCAGGCGCGCACGCTTGAGTCCACTGAGGACGGTCTGGTGATCGGTCTCGCGGACGGTTCCGCGATCAACACCAAGGCGGTGCTGATCACCGCGGGCATGGGCGAGTTCAACCCGCGCCCGCTGCCCGCGGGCGACGGCTGGCTGGGCCGCGGCATGGTGCACTTCGTGCCGGTGCTGGCCGAGCACGCCGGGCAGCACGTCGTGATCGTGGGCGGCGGCGACTCGGCGTTCGACTGGGCGCTCGCGCTGCACCCGATCGCCGCCAGCGTCACGATCGTGCACCGCAGGGCGAACTTCCGCGCGCACGCCGCGACCGTACGGCAGGTGCGGGAGCTCGGCGTCGAGATCGTCACCGACGCCGAGGTGCTGGCGCTGCGGGGCGAGCCGCTGTCCGAAGTGGACGTCAAGGTCAAGGGCGAGGACGTGAAGACGTTGCCCGCGCAGACGGTCGTCGCGGCGCTCGGGTTCACCGCCGACCTCGGACCGATCGAGTCGTGGGGCCTGGAGCTCGACCACCGCGCGGTCGTCGTCGACACCACGATGAAGACCAAGCTCGACCGCGTCTACGCGGCGGGCGACGTGGCGCAGTACCCCGGCAAGGTCAAGCTCATCGCCACCGGGTTCGGCGAGGCGGCGACGGCGGTCAACAACATCGCGGTCGCGCTCAACCCGTCCGCGCACCTCTTTCCCGGGCATTCCAGCGACGGGAGCTGACCGGCCAGGGCAGGGAGATGATCGGCGTCCGCACGCCGACGATCTCCCTGCGCCGGGTCAGGGCAGCACCTGGACCTTTTCGCCGATCGCCAGGTTGTCGTAGAACACCAGCGAGGCGTCGGCGGGCAGCCGGACGCAGCCGTGCGACTGGACGTTCGTGTCACCCTGGTGGAACGCGATGCCGGTCGTGGTGAAGTACACCGCGTTCGGCATCGGCCCGTTGTACGGGCGGCTCCACTCGTTCTTCACCTTGCGCAGCACGGAGAACGTGCCGACCGGGGTCTCGTACCCCGGCTTGCCGTGGCTGACCGGCACCGGGCCGTAGCTCCGGACGCCGTTGTAGACGAGCCACGCCTGGTTGGTGTGCTTCTCCAGGCACGCTCCGTTGTAGACGGTGCAGCCGCCCGCGGCCTGTGCGGGTACCGCGAAACCGAGGGTCAGGAGCACCGTCGCGACGAGAACTCGCATCATCACTCATCACCCCTCGGTGAGGGGGTAACCGCTACGGGACGACCTGAACCGTCTCGCCGATCGCGAGGTTCTGGAAGTAGTACCGGGCGGACTGCGGGTCCAGGTGGACGCAGCCGTGCGACGGCACGGTCAGCGAACCCTCGTGGAACGCGATGCCGTTGTCGGTGAAGTACGTCGAGAACGGCATCGGCCCGTTGTACGGACGGCTCCACTCGTCCTTCACCTTGCGCAGCACCGGGAACTTGCCCACCGGCGTCTCGTATCCCTTGCGGCCACTGGTGATCGGCACCGGGCCGTGCACGATCTTGTCGCCGCGCACGATCCACGACTGGTTCGTGGAGAGCTGGACGCAGGCGCCGTCGCTGATGTCGCAGGGCGTCGGCTTCACCACCGGCGCGGGCGGGGGAGGCGGAGCCTCCGAAGAGGACGGTGGCGGCGTCGCGGAGGACGGCGCGGGCACGGCAGAGCTGGAAGACGGCGTCGATGACACCGAAGTCGGTGTCGCAGTTGGAGTTTGGGCGTGCACGGCCCCCTGCGCGCACCCCGCCACGGACATCAACGCGACCGCCACGAGCAACATCCGCATCGCGCACCCCCTCAGTGATTCATCCTTTGCCGAAGAAGACGACCGGAGGATCACTCAGGTTGCACAGCGGAGGGCCCGCCTCCGGTAACAGTTGGGAGACGGGCCCTCGGAACGCGTTTACCGGACTACAGACCGCCCACGTTCGAGCTGACCCACGAGCGGTAGTACGTGACGTCCACGTAGATCGACGGAGCCTCCGCGCAGTCCGCGCCGCCGCCGGAGCGGCTCGTGGCGCCGATCAGCTCCCACCGGCCGGACACGGACTTCACCTGCGGGCCACCCGAGTCGCCATAACAGGCACCCTTGTCGCCGCCGGTGTTGTCCGTGCAGATCTCCGACGCGGCGCTGATGCCGGAGCACAGGCTGTCCGAGACGATCGACGTGTCGAGCTGCTGCAGGGTCACCGGGGCACCGCAGCCGCCGCGGACCGGGCAGGTCTGGCCCCAGCCGATGATGCGGGTGGCGGTGCCGACCGGGCCGGACGTCGCGGAGATCGTGATCGGGGCCTGGCTGACCGAGGTGTTGAGCCGCACCAGCGCCAGATCGGCCGACGGGTGCGTGATGATCCGTGAGGCACCGGTGACCGTGCCGCCGCTGGTGCGGTTGGTCGTGCCGATCCGGGTGCGGATCGACGCCGCCGACGAGCCCGCGACGCAGTGCTTCGCCGTCACGACCCAGTTGGCCTTGATCAGCGAGCCGCCGCAGAAGTGACTGCCGGAGGTGCTCTGCAGCGACACCATGAACGGGTAGACCTGCGACGCGTTGTCGCCGCCGACGATCATCGGCGAGACCTCGCCGTCGGCGGTCGGAGCCGGAGCCGCGGTGGCCGCGGCGGCCGAGGCGAGCAGGGCGCCCGCGGCCACGGCGACTGCGGAGAACAACGAACGTGCCCTCATCGTTGAGTTCCTTCCTGAACCCGGCGCAGGGTTGCCGGGGTCAGTTCGGAAACTAAGGACGAAAGGCACATCGTCACTAGGGTCACTCGTCTGGTCACCCAGTGTTCACAGTTGCCCTTTACGGCAGGGGCTGCTGCACGTCCTCGGGCAGGTCGAAGTCCACGGAGGCGTATTCGCGCAGCTTGTTCAGGCTGTGGAAGCCGTCGATCATGCGTACGGTGCCGGACTTGGACCGCATGACGATGGACTGCGTGGTGCAGCCACCCGCCCGGTAGTGCACACCGCGCAGAAGGTCTCCGTCGGTCACACCCGTGGCGCAGAAGAAGACGTTGTCGCCGGAGACGAGGTCGTTCGTCGTCAGCACGCGGGACAGGTCGTGGCCCGCGCCGATCGCCTTCTCGCGCTCCTCGTCGTCCTTGGGCCACAACCGGCCCTGGATCGCGCCGCCGACGCACTTCAGCGCCGCCGCCGCGATGATGCCCTCCGGCGTGCCGCCGATGCCCACCAGCATGTCCACGCCCGACGTGGGCCGTGCCGCGGAGATCGCGCCCGCCACGTCGCCGTCGGAGATGAAGTGGATGCGCGCACCGGCCTGCCGCACCTCCCGCACGATCTTCTCGTGCCGCGGGCGGTCCAGGATGCACACGTTCACGTCGGAGACGTCGCTGTGCTTGGCCTTCGCGACCCGGCGGATGTTCTCCGCGAGCGGCGCGGTGATGTCGATGACGTCGGCCGCCTCGGGGCCGACGGCGAGCTTTTCCATGTAGAACACGGCGGACGGGTCGAACATCGCCCCGCGTTCGGCCACGGCCAGCACGGCCAGCGCGTTCGGCATACCCTTCGACATCAGCGTGGTGCCGTCGATCGGGTCGACCGCGACGTCGCACTCGGGGCCCTCGCCGTTGCCGACCTCCTCGCCGTTGAACAGCATGGGCGCCTCGTCCTTCTCGCCCTCGCCGATCACCACGACACCGCGCATCGAGACGGTGTGGATCAGCTTGCGCATCGCGTCGACCGCGGCGCCGTCACCGCCGTTCTTGTCGCCGCGACCCACCCACCGGCCGGCGGCCATGGCCGCGGCCTCGGTGACGCGCACGAGCTCCAATGCCAGGTTCCGGTCGGGGGCTTCGCGACGTCGTTCCGCGGGGGTGTTCACCATTGCGCGCCTCCATGCGACTACTCAGCGTGCCGGGTTCGTGATCGGCAAACTGAATCCTTGCACGGGATCAGCCCTCGGAAACGTCCTCCTCGACCACAGCGAGAGCTGCATCGATTCGCTCGCGCGCACCGGCGAGATGCTGCTCACACGTCTTGGCGAGCGCCTCACCGCGTTCCCACAGGGCCAGTGAGTCCTCCAGCGAAAGGCCGCCGGCCTCCAGCTTGCGGACCACCTCGACCAGCTCGTCACGGGCGGCTTCGTAACCGAGTGTTTCCGAACTCACGCGGACTGGCTCCTCAGACGGCTCAGCACGGTCGCGACGGCCAGGTCGTAGCCGACCAGCGCCTCCGCGAACTCCTCGCCGTCACCCTCTCGCACCGCCTCGTCGATGAGCGCCTCGGCCTGGACGACACGCCGGTACTGGACCATGCCCCCAATCGCCGCGCGACCGGAAATCACCGTGGCCTCGCTCAGGTCGTGCAACGTGAGGATCAGCGTGCGGCGGCTCGTGGTGTCGCAGTCGCCCACCAACGCCGTCCAGCAGTCCGCCGCGGCCCTGTTCGCCGCCTCCGCCTTGGTGCGCAGCCCGGAACCGCAGGAGCCGGCCGCCTCCATGGTCAGGGGCAGGAACACGGCATCACGCATCATCGGTACCTCCCCCTTCCACGTTGGTGACCACTGCTCCTACTGCTCCGTCAACGACGCGTACCCGCAGCTGTGTTCCGTTCGGCGCGTCCGTCACAGAACGCAGCACGCCGTCGGGTCCGTCGGGTGTGACGAGTTGCACAACGGCGTATCCGCGGGCCAGCGTGGCGGCTGGTCCGAGGGTCGTCAAGCGGGCTTTCGTCCCCGACAGGTGGACGTCTTCCCGATCGAGACGTTGCGTGACGGCTCTGCGGCCCTGGTCGCGAAAACGTTTCACTTCTTCGGTGCGCCGCTCCAGCGGGCCGTACGGGTCCGAAAGCACTGGTCGGGAACGCAGAGCGTCGAGCAGCTTGCGTTCGCGGTCGACCCAGCCGTGCAGCGCGCGCCGCCCGCGGTCGCGCATCTGGCGAACGCGTTCACTCTCTTCAGCGACATCCGGAACCACCCGTTTGCCTGCGTCGGTCGGCGTCGAACAACGCACGTCAGCGACGTGGTCGAGCAGCGGGGTGTCCGGTTCGTGCCCGATCGCCGACAGCACCGGCGTGCGGCACTGGGAGACCGCGCGGCACAGCGCCTCGTCCGAGAACGGCAGCAGGTCCTCCACGCTGCCGCCGCCGCGGGCGATGATGATCACGTCGCACTCGGGGTCGCGTTCCAAAGTGGACAGCGCGGTCATCACCTGGGTGACCGCCGTCGGACCCTGCACGGCGACGTTGATGACGCGGAAGTGCGCTGCGGGCCAACGGTTCCGCGCGTTCGTGAGCACGTCCCGTTCCGCCGCGGACGCGCGTCCGGTGATGAGACCGATCTTGTTCGGCAGGAACGGCGGACGGCGCTTGCGGCGCGGGTCGAACAGGCCCTCGGCGTGCAGCAGCTTGCGCAGCCGCTCGATGCGCGCGAGCAGCTCACCGATGCCGACCGCGCGGATCTCGTCCGCGCGCAACGACAGCGTGCCCCGGTTCGGGTAGAAGCTGATCTTGCCGTGCACGATCACCCGGCTGCCCTCGGTGAGCTGCAGCTCGCGGATCAGCCCCGCGTTGCAGGTGATCGACATCGACATGTCGACGCTTGGGTCGCGCAGCGTCAGGAACGCCGTGGAGCTGCGCGCGTTGAGCTGCGTGACCTGGCCCTCGACCCAGACCTCGCCGAGCCGGTTGATCCAGTCGAGCAGCTTGCGGGCGACCGTCCGCACCGGCCACGGGTTCTCCGGCGTGGATTTTCCTTCGCTCACTGAGCTTTGACCGTGGCGATCCGGCGGTTGAGCATCCCGACGAACTCAGGCCGCGACTCGTGCGCCTTCTCGTAGCGCAGCAGCTCCTCCAGCTGCTCGGCGCTCAGGTTGCGCAACCGCGCGCGCAGCTGGGCGATCGACAGCTCGTCGTAGGACGGCAGGAACTCGGGCACCTCGGCGATCGCCCGCTCCTCCTCTTCCCACGGGTCGTCGGCCGGTACCTCGACAGCCGTGGTGACCGGCGTCTCGTCCTCGTCGAAGGTCGCCCACTCCGGCTCCTCCTCCGCGGGCCTCAGTCCGGAGAGGACGTCGTCTCCTTTGATGGCGAGTTCGGTCACATGCTGCTGCACGCGCATGGACAACTGCATCGCCTCGCTGACCACCGTGAGGGGAAGTCCGGCGAGCTGCTGCGGCAGCTTGCGCGCCTGTTCGAGGGCGGTCACCGCGAGTCCAGCGGCGACGCGGACACCCAATGGCAGTGGCTTCATGACCACTAGCCTGCCGCAACCGCGTCTGGAATGCCTAGGAACTGCGCCTGGGTACCCTTGAGGCATGCCCAAGCGAGTCCTGTTGGCGAAGCCGCGTGGTTACTGCGCGGGCGTTGATCGTGCCGTGGAGACGGTCGAGCGCGCCCTCGAGCAGTACGGCGCACCCGTCTATGTGCGCAAGGAGATCGTCCACAACAAGTACGTCGTGGAGACCCTGTCCGACCGCGGTGCCATCTTCGTCAACGAGACCGACGAGGTTCCTGAGGGCGCACTCGTGGTGTTCTCAGCGCACGGCGTGTCGCCCGCCGTCCACGAGGAGGCCGCGCAGCGCTCGTTGCGCACCATCGACGCCACGTGCCCGTTGGTGACCAAGGTGCACAAGGAAGCCGTGCGGTTCGCCAAGGAGGACTACGACATCCTCCTGATCGGCCACGAGGGCCACGAGGAGGTCGAGGGCACCGCCGGTGAGGCCCCCGACCACGTGCAGCTCGTCGACACCGCCGAGGACGCCGCCCGCGTCGAGGTCCGCGACCCGTCGAAGGTCATCTGGCTGTCCCAGACCACGCTCTCGGTCGACGAGACCATGGTGCGGGTCCGGCAGCTCAAGGACCGCTTCCCCGAGATGCAGGACCCGCCGTCCGACGACATCTGCTACGCCACCTCGAACCGCCAGACCGCGGTGAAGACGATGGCGCCGTCGTGCGACCTGGTGCTCGTCGTCGGCTCCAAGAACTCCTCCAACTCGGTCCGGCTGGTCGAGGTCGCGTTGCAGCACGGCGCCAAGGCCGCGTACCTGATCGACTACGCCAAGGAGGTCGACCTGGCGTGGCTCGACGGCGTCGAGACCGTCGGCGTCACGTCGGGTGCGTCGGTGCCGGACATCCTGGTGATGGAGCTGCTGAAGTTCCTGGAGTCGCACGGCTACGGCGACGTCGAGGAGATCACCACGGCCAACGAGAAGATCGCCTTCGCGTTGCCGCGCGAGCTCCGCAAGGACCTGGTCCGCTAACCGAGCGTGCGCAGGGCCTGGTCCACGTCCAGGCCCCACACCACCATGCCGTCGGGGCCGGCGGACACCACCGTGCCGCCGTCCTTGCCCCACGCCACGTGCGTGACGCCTCTGCTGTGTCCGCGCAACGTCGCCCACGCCGTCCGCTCGCGCACGTCCCACACGATCACCGTGCGGTCCTTGCTGCCGCTCACGAGCCGATTGCCGTCCTGGCTGAACTGCAGCGCGGTGACCGCTTCCGCGTGCCCGCGCAGCTCGCCGACCTTCTGCCACGTCCTGGTATCCCAGAGGGCGATCAGGCCGTCGTCGCCGCCGGTCGCGAGGAACTTGCGGCCGGGGGAGAGCGCGAGCACCCGCACGGCCGCGGAATGGGTGCGCGGCAACGTGCGCGTGTTCACGCCGACTTCGTGAACCTGCACCTCGCCGTCGCCGCGCGCGAACACGAGCTCCTGGTCGCGCCGGCCGAACGAGACCGCGGTGCGCGGGCCGCTCGGGTCGCCACCGAGGTACGTCGGCTCGGCCGCGCCCTTGAGCGGCCAGACGGCGTCGGGTGCGCCCGCGTTCACCACGGCGACGTGCTGCTCGCCGAACGCGACCGACGAATGCGACGTCAACGACATCCTTTCCGGCTCGACGACCGGCTTCCCCGTCGTCACGTCGCGCACCGCGAACGGCCGGCTCGTCGCGACCAGCTCGCCGTCCGGGCTGAACCAGCCGGGGTCGGGCTGTTCGGCCCCGGTCTCGACGCGCTGCCGCGTGCGCAGGGTGGCGTCGCGGCGCTCGATCACGCCCATCTCGTCGAGGGTGACCACCGAGCCGTCACGGTCCACCGCGAGCGCCTGGACCGTGTAGCCGACTCGGGTCGGCAGGCTGCCCGGCGGCCAGAACCGCAGGGCGCGCGGGGTGAGCACGGCCAGCGTGCCGTCCGGGGTGAGCTCCGCGCCGCGGGCGGGCTCGTTGACCGTGAGCGTCGTGATGACCGCGTTGCGCGTCAGGTCCCACAGGTGCACACGACCGTCCTCACCTGCGGAGATGAGCACCGTGCCGTCAGCGCTGAGCGAGAGGCTCTGGACGAGACCGGTGTGCGCGGGCGGAGTGGAGACCACCGCACCGGTCGCCAGGTCGCGCACCTGCACCTGGCCCTCGGTGGTGGCGATCACGGCGAGCTTGTCGCCGGGCAGCAGGCGGATCCTGTCGATCTCGCCGGTCCGCACCTGCAGGGTGCCGGCCCGCTCGTGCGTCCGCAGGTCCCACAACGTGGCGGTATCGCCGTACGGCAACGCCAGGAGGTGGTCGGTCAGCGCGAACGAGCGGGTGGTCGGGCCTACCGGCATCGCGAACTGGAGCTTGCGGGTGGACACGTCCCAGACATCGCCACCTACGACGAGAGAGTGGCCGTCTGGCGTGAAGGCGAGACCGCCGGACACGCCGCGATCCTGGAGCACGACCGCTTCGGTCCCAGGGCGGCCTGTCCAGAGGACGATCCGGCCGTTCTGCATGACCACCGCGATCGTGCGGCCGTCTGGTGCGACGTCCCAGGAGAACACGTAGTCGTCTGGGCCGGGCCACCACTTCGCCTTCGGTGACAGGGTGGCAGCGTCGTACTGCATCAGCCCGTCAGGCCCCATCAGGTTGACGGTGTCTTTGCCCATCCTGACGCCCCACGCGCCGTTGTGGTCGATCTTGCGTCCGCGTGCGGCCGCCGCCGCGCTCAGCACACGGCTGCGTGCCTCGGTGGTGGGGTAGGTCCGGTAGGCCTCGACCGCCTTGCGGGCGGACTGCAGGGGATCGCTGACGGACAGCGCGTCCGAGACCGACGCGAGCTGCTGCGACTGCGTGATGAGGCTGAGCCGCTCGACCTCGCGCCGCTGCCGCACGGCGACCACCGCTGTGGCCGTGGTGGCCACCAGCAGGGCCGACAGGCCGGCCGCGATCCAGCGGACGCGGCGGGAGCGGCCGCGCCGCAGGGCTTTGGATGCGTCGATGAACTCGCGTTCGGTGCCGGTCAGCTCCGGCCTGGCGCGGGTGATCCACTCGGTGGTCTCGGCGAGCCGGGTGGACCGGTAGAGCGAGCCGTCGTCGTGCCCCAGCTCCGCCCACGTCCTGGCGGCGTCGGTGAGCCTGCGGTGCGTTCGCAGGCCCTCGCGGTCCTCGTCCAGCCAGGCCCGCAGCCGCGGCCACGCCTGGAACAGCGCCTCGTGGGTCACCTCGACGGTGTGCTCGCCGACGGCGATCAACCTGGTGTCGGCGAGGACGTTCAGCACCTCCTCGCCGACGACCTCCGGGCGGGGAACCGGGCGCTTGGTGCCGTCGGAGCTCAGCCGGAGCAGGAGCTGCTTGGCGAGGTGCTGCTCGGCGTCGTCGAGGCTGGCGAACGCGGCTTCCGCGCTCTGGGCCAGCGCGCCCTGGATGCCGCCCGCGGCCTGGTAACCGGCGAGCGTGAGCGTGTTGCCGCGCCTGCGGTGCCACGTTTCGAGCAGCGCGTGCGACACGAGGGGGAGCACGCCGCTGCGCCCCGCGGCCTCAGCCACGAGAGTGGTCAACAGGGCCGTTTCGACGGTGCAACCGACGGTCGCCGCGGGCTGGGTGATGGCGCGCCGTAGCTCGTCAGGAGTCATCGTGCCGAGAAGCACCTGTGCGTCCGTGAGAGCCTCAGCGAGCTTCGGGTACTGGGCGCAATGCGGGTAGAAATCCGACCTGATGGCGATCACGCGGCGGCAGTCGGCGGAGAGCAGCGCGTCCAGGAACGCCGTGCGCTGGACCTCGTCCTCGCACAGCGTGAAGAGCTCCTCGAACTGGTCGACGACCAGCAGGTCCGGGTTCCGCGCGAGCGCGTCGGCGACGGCGGCGTCGGGGTCGGCACCGGGCGTGCAGATCGCCGCGTTCGCGAACTTCGCCGCGACACCCGCTCTGAGCAGCGACGACTTGCCCTCGCCCGAGGCGCCGAACACCGCGAGGAACCGCTGGCGTTCGAGCCGGTCGAGCAACGCGTGCGTCAGCGCCTCGCGGCCGAAGAACCGGTCGGCGTCCTCGATCGTGAACGGGTTCAGGCCCGCGTACGGGGACGGCCCGTCACCTGCCCTGCTCCGCGCCATCGCGACGGCGAGGTCGTGCCAGCGCCTCTCCCACGCGGCCTCGTCGCCGTCACACGCCCTGACGTAGGCGAGCGTGACGTCGAGGCCGGGCAGCTTCCGGCCGCCCGCGGCGTCGGACAGCGTGCTCGCCGAGAAGTGGGCGCGCCGGGACAGCTCCCGGTAGCTCGGTGTCCCCGCGTCGGTGCGCAGTTGTCTCAGGTCCGCGGCGAACAGCAGCAGTGGACCGTCGCCTGCGTCCAGTGGACGTTCTCCCCTTGGCATCGCACTCATGCTGGCAGAGTGCGCGCAGGTCAGGGGCTTGTTGTCCGTGATCCGTTGTACGTGGTTCGCCGGGCGATGGCGAACAACCGGCTAACGGTCCTCGCGCGGTGGCCGCGGCCTGCGCTGACCTGCCGGACGCTCGCCGCGGGCGGCGCCTTCCGGACGCGGGCGGCGCGCCGGTGCGCCCTCTGGCCGCGGACGACGGGCCGGGGCACCCTCGGGCCGGGGGCGGCGCGGACGCTCCTCCTCCGCGGCCTCCTCGCGCAAGGGCTTGCGCGGGGCGGGCTTGCTGCGGGACTTCAGGTCGGCCTTGGCCTCGCGGACCTCGTCCCTGGACGGCCGGTTCGGGTCCTTCTGGATGACGATGCGGATGATGCCGAGCGCGACCGTGACACCGGTCGTGATGGCCATCACCGGGAAGCTGTCGATCAACGGCTTGCCCAGGCCGAGCGCCATGGCGGACAGGCCGCCCTTCTGGACGCCGCCGGTGAGCAGCACGAGCGTCGGCACCGTGGCGGCGAGGATCAGCGGCGGCTGCACCATCGGCGCGAACAGGCTGCGGCGCTGGACCAGCAGGATGCCGGCGAGCGCGCCGAGGAAGAACACGGCGTTGAACGTCCAGCCGACGGTCTTGCTGGAGTTGATGTCGATGAACGCGCCGATGAAGGCCGGGACCAGCGCGGACAGGATCGCGGCCCACCACGGGACGCCCTTGAACGACCCGAAGATGGCCCGGTAGTTCCACGGAACGGCGTCGTAGTCCTCGATGTCGTCGTCGAAGGCCGCCGAACGGTCGCGCACGTCACTCACGCCGCACACGGTAGCCGTTCCGCCATTAGGTGTTCGTCAGTCCGCGGCTTTCTCACCCAGAAGCAACCTGACGGCACGCTGCGTGCGTTTTACGCGGACTGCTCGTCCGCCCTTCGGACGAGCGGGAGCGGCGTCGGGGTGGCGGAGGCCTCGGTCAGCGGTTCCACGCTCGCCCGGAAGCCCTCCAGCGCGTCCAGCTCGCGCCGCCGCGCGGACAGGAAGCGCTGCAGGTGGGTGGTGGAGAGGTTGACGGCCTCGATGGCGGTGTCGGCGGCCCGGTTGGCGCGGCCCGCCTGCAGCCTGACCTGCTCCACGTCGTCGGCCAGCGCTCGTTCCGTGACGGCGAACATCGCGCTCGACGCGATCACGGCGAACCCGGTCGGCCCGCACAGGAACACGCGGCGGTCGAGCAGCCAGCGCAGCAGTTCGGGATCGGTGTCCAGGGCGGCGACGACCGCGCCGTCGTTGGGCACGAACATGATCGTGCCGTAGATCGCGTCGGCCCAGCGCTGGTAGCCCTTGCCGGCCAGTTCGGCGGCGCGGGAGCGGATGTTGCGGACGTGCACCCGCAGCGCGTCCTGGCGTTCCTGCGGGTCGTCCGTTTCGACCGCTTCCGCCCAGCAGGCCATGGACATCTTCGAGTCGACCGGGACCGTCCGGCCGCCGCCGACGTTGAGGACCATGTCCGGGCGCACCGCTCCGCCGCCCGCCACGTCCGTCTGGAGCGTGTAGTGGAGGTTTTCCCTCAGCCCGAGTGCGCGCGCTGTTTCGACGAGGACCTGTTCGCCGAGCTCACCGCGGCCGCTGACGCTGGAGAACGCCACCTCGTACCGCTGCAGGGCCTGCTGCTGGGCGTCGTAGCGCGCGCGTTCGGCGGTGATGGCCTGAAGCGCCTCGTCGGTGCGGCGGACGCTGTCTTGATAGAGGCGGTAGACGAACACCAGCGCCCCGGCGCAGACGAGCGCCAGGACGAGAGAGGCGGTGATGATCACTGCGGTCACGGCACCGATGATGCTCCCTCAGAGATGTTGAACTCGATCGGGTGACACGCCGGGAACCCTCCCGGAGTTTTGTCGGACCCCGTCTCTACGGTTGGTGCCATGCGGATCCTGCACACCTCCGACTGGCACGTGGGCCGGACCTTCCACGGCCGCGACCTGCTCGTCGAGCAGGAGTCGGTGCTGAGCGGCCTCGCTGACCTGGTGTCCACCGAGAAGGTCGACGTCGTGGTCATCTCCGGCGACCTCTACGACCGGGCGGTGCCGTCGGCGGACGCGGTGTCGTTGTGCGCGCGGGTGCTGATGCGGATCCGCGCGGCCGGGGCGCGGATCGTGATCACACCGGGCAACCACGACTCGGCGGCGCGGATCGGGGTGTTCGGCGAGTTCGCGGCGGCGGGCGGGCTGCACCTGCGCACGCAGATCTCGTTGCTGGACAAGCCCGTCGAGCTGGAGGACGAGCACGGGCCCGTCGCGGTGTACGGGATTCCGTTCCTGGAGCCGGAACCGGCGCGGCACGTGCTCGGGATCGCGGACAAGGGCCACGCGCCCGTGCTGACCGAGGCGATGCGGCGGATTCGCGCCGACCTGGCATCGCGCGAGGCGCGGTCGGTGGTGCTGGCGCACGCGTTCGTGACGGGCGGGGCGCCGTCGGAGTCCGAGCGCACCATCGCCGTGGGAGGGGTGCAGGACGTGTCGATGCAGGTGTTCTCCGGCGTCGACTACGTGGCGCTGGGGCACCTGCACGGCCCGCAGACGCTGGCGGAGAACCTGCGCTACTCGGGCAGTCCGCTCGCGTACTCGTTCTCCGAGGCGCGGCAACGCAAGTCGGTCTGGCTGGTGGAGCTGGACGCGGGCGGTCTCGTCGGGGTCGAACGGCGTGATCTGCCGGTGCCGCGCCGGCTGGCGACGGTGACGGGCACGCTGGCCGACGTGCTGGCCGATCCGGCGCACACCCCGCTGGAGGACCACTTCCTGTCGGTCGTGCTGACCGACCAGGTTCGGCCGATGGACGCGTTGCGGCAGCTGCAGACGCGGTTCGAGCACGCCGTGCACGTGGAGTGGCGGCCGGAACGAGGTGTGCAGCACGCCATGACGTACGCGGATCGGGTGCGCGGCCGCACCGACGAGGAAGTGGCTTGCTGCTTCGTGTCCGACGCCCGCGGCTCCGAGCCCACCGAGGCCGAGATGTCGTTGCTGCGCGAGGCTTTCTCCGCCGTCGCGAGGGAGCAGGAGCAATGAGGCTGCACCGCCTGGAGCTCACCGCCTTCGGCCCGTACCCGCGGCCGGAGGTCGTCGACTTCGACGAACTGGGTGCAGACGGGCTGTTCCTGCTGCACGGTGACACGGGCGCGGGCAAGACGACGTTGCTGGACGCGGTGGCGTTCGCGCTGTTCGGCCGCGTGCCGGGGGCTCGTGGCGACGTGAAGAAGCTGCGGTGCGAGTACGCCGACCCGGAGGTGCCGACGTCGGTGTCGCTGGAGCTCACCGTGCAGTCGCGGCGGTTCCGGATCGTGCGCTCACCCGAGTTCGACCGGCCGAAGAAGCGCGGCGGCGGGTTCACCACCCAGCCCGCGAAGTGCTCGCTGACGTGGCTCGAAGGCTGGGACGGCGAGGGCATCACCCGCATCGACGACGTGGCCCGCGCGGTGGAAGACCTGCTGGGCATGTCGTACGAGCAGTTCTTCCAGGTGGTGTTGCTGCCGCAGGGCGAGTTCGCCCGGTTCCTGCGCTCGGACACCGCGGAACGCGAGGTGCTGCTGGAGAAGCTCTTCGGCACCGAGCGGTTCCTCGACGTCGAGAAGTGGTTCCGCGACCGGCGGGTGGTGGCCGGGCGGGTGCTGGAGGAACGCCGGCAGGCCGCCGCCGAGCTGATGCACCGGGTGGCCGAGGCCGCGGGGGAGGAACCGGCGTTCGAGCCCGGTTGGCTGGAATCGGTGCTGGACAGGCTTTCCGCGGCCGTTCGCGAGGCGGAAGCGCTGTCGGAGGAGACGGCGGGGGTGGCCGACGGCGCGGACGCGCTGCTGGCCCAGGCCCGCGTGCAGGCCGACCAGATCCGCCGCGTCCGCGAGGCCCGCGAGATGCTCGACCGCGTGGAGGCCGCCGACTCGGCTTCCTGGTTCGCCGAACGGGATGCGGCTCGCCGCGCGATCCCGGTGGTGCCCGCGCACGGGGAGATCGCGAAACTCCGGCAGTCCTACGAGTTCGCGGTCCGTGACGAGGCGCGTGCGGCGGAAGCGTTGGCGCGCTTGGGTTATTCCGGTTCCACGTTGCGAGAGGACGCCGAGCGCCACCGCGAGGAAGCGGGCGGGCTGGCCGAGCTGGCCGCCGAGGCGGAACGCCAGAAGTCCGACGAGCGCAGGCTGTCGGAGCTCAAGCACGCCTCGTACCAGGTGGAACGCCGCCTGCTGGCGTTGAACGCCGAGCTGGAGGTGCTGCCCGAACGCCTCGCGCAGTGCCGCGCCCAGCTGGACGCCGCCGTCGAGGCCTCCGCCCGGCTGGAGTCGTTGAAGACCCGTGCCGACGCGGCCGAGGCCCTGCCCGGCGCCACGCGGGCGTTGGAGCGCACCAAGAACGAGCTGCACCAGGCGATCGACGTCCACCAGAAGGCCAAGGACGTGCTGCAGCAGGTCCGCCACCAGCGCCTGGAGAACATGGCGATCGAGCTGGCGGCGGCACTGCAGCGCGGCAAGCCGTGCGCGGTCTGCGGTTCTCCGTCGCACCCGGCGCCCGCGCAACCGATGCTGGGCGGCGTCGGCGCGACCGACGAGGAGGAGGCCGCGCGCGACGAACAGGCCGCGCTGGACCGCCGCAACGAGGCCGAACGCACCGCCCACGCCGCCGAGCTGCGCATCCAGGCCTGCTGGGAGGCCCTGGGGTCCGAGGAACCCGCGGCGGCGCTGGCCGAGTACCGCGCGGCCGTGGAGCTGGCCCGCACCCGGTCGCAGCGGCAGACCGAGTTCGTCGGCCTGGAGGCCAAGACCCGTGATCTGGGCACCGAGAAGGCCAAGGTCGAGCAGGACCTGGTCGGCCTGCGCACCGAGCACGCGTCGCTGGTCGCGGTCGTGGAGGAACGCGGCGCCCGCCTGGACAAGGCGCGCGGTGAGCACGAGGACGTCCTGACCCGCCGCGACCACCTGCTGCGCCTGGCCAAGGCGCTGGTGGAGCTGGACGAGCGCCGCACCGCCCGCGCCAACGCCCTCGCCCGCGTCGAGGAGCAGCAGGCGTCCGTGGCCGCGCTGGCCGCCGAGGCGGGATTCCCGGACGTGGACACCGCGCTGTCCGCGGCCCGCCAGCCCATCAAGCTGCAGGCGTTGGACGACCGCATCGCCGCCTGGGAACGCGCCCGCGCCACCGCCATGGCCACCCTGGAGGAACTGGCCGAGGTCGACCCGTCCACCGCCGTCGACCTGAACGAGGTGATCGCGGCGGCGTCCTCGGCCCGTGCCGCCGCGTCGGAGGCCGCGACCCGCCTGGCCCGTGCCCGCGCGGCGCTGGAGCGGGTCGGTCAGCTGGCGGCCCGGCTGCGTGCCGAGTGGAAGTCGCTGGAGCCCCTGGAGGCTTCGTACGCGGAGCTGGACGCGCTCACCGACGTGATCAACGGCCGCGGCCAGAACTCGAAGAAGATGACGCTGCGCTCGTACGTGCTGGCCGCCCGGCTGGAAGAGGTCGCCGTCGCCGCGTCCGCCCGCCTGCACCGGATGAGCCAGGGCCGCTACAGCTTCGTGCACTCCGACTCGGCCGGCGCCCGCGGCACCCGCGGCGGCCTGAGCCTCGACGTGCTGGACGACTACTCGGGCCGGTCCCGTCCCGCGAAGACGTTGTCCGGCGGCGAGTCGTTCCTGGCCTCGCTGTCGCTCGCGCTCGGCCTGGCCGACGTCGTGGCCAACGAGACCGGCGGCGCGTTGCTGGACACGCTGTTCGTCGACGAGGGCTTCGGCACGCTCGACTCCGACACGCTCGACATCGTGATGAACACGCTCGACGAGCTGCGCGCCGGTGGCCGAGTGGTGGGGCTGGTGTCGCATGTGGAGGAACTGCGACAGCGGATTCCCACCCGGTTGAGGGTCCGCAAGGCGCGCACGGGATCCACGCTGGAGGTGTCACTGGGTTAGTGCGCGGCCGGACACCGGCGCGGTGATTCAGGTGCGGTACGGCATCTCACGGCACCGCCCCACGCCCCGCGCACGACCAGTACGGCGACGTGGGGGTGCCACGCGCACCCATATGGCCGCGATGTCGCCCGTCCAAGCAGGTAGCCGGAAATCTTGTGCGCAATTTGCCGTCTGGTGAGGTGGATGAAGGCGCCCTTCATCCACGTGGCTGCCTGGCAGACGGGTTACGGGCTTGGCCGCGACGTCGCACGGCAGTGTTCGGGTCACGCCACTAGCCTCGGGATGTGCTGTCCCACGTGGAGATCACCGCGCGCGTCACGGTCACCCCGGCCGCCCACTTCGTGTGGTCCAACCGGCTGGAGTACTCGCACGACTGCTTCGTGTGCCGCCGAGTGGGGCGCGTTGTGCAGTTGCGGCACGGCATGCCGTACGGCCTGTGCGCGACCGACGAACACCCCGCGCCGATCCGGGTGAGCGCGTTCGACACGACCGACCACGGTGCCGAGCGCGCGCTGCGGTGCCGGATCACGTCGTGGTGGGCGCCGTTCCACGACCTGGCGGAACCTGATCTTCAGGCCTCCGAGCTGGCCGCGAAACCCCTGGCGCGGCTGCACTACCGCGTCGGTTGCCACACCTGCCGTGACAACGGCGTCGACTGGTTGGGCCTCGAAGGCGAGCTGACCTCCGGCACCGGTCCGGTCACGACCCCGTGCCCGCGGTGCGGGACTGAGCTGGTGACCGGGCAGGCTCCGGAGATCAACCTCGTCGGTTAGGCCTCGTGGGCGAGCAGCCAGCGCTTGACGTCCAGGCCCCAGCGGAACCCGCCCAGGTTGCCGCCGATCCGGATCACCCGGTGGCACGGCACGAACAGCGCCGCGGAGTTGCGCGCACAGGCCGAGGCGGCGGCACGGATCGCGGCCGGACGCCCGGCCAGTTCCGCGTACTCGCTGTACGTCACGGGTTCCCCGGCGCGGACCGTGCGCAGCACGTCCCACGCGTGCTGCAGGAACGGACCGGACTTCTGCCGCACCTCCACCGAGTCGATCGAGGCCAGGTCGCCCTCGTGGTAGGCGATGACGGCCTTGGTGACGTCGCCCAGGTCGCGCTTCGGCGTGATCTCGGACGGCATCAGGGACGCGTGGATCTGGGGCGTCAGCAGGGCGATGTCGGCGGTCCAGCCGCTGGCCAGCACCGCTGCGTCCGGCGCGACGATCGCGGTGAACGGCCCCGCCGGGGTGTCCACGGTGGACGTGTGCGCGACGCTCATGATGTTGCTGCCTTCCTCGTCAGGTGTGCTCCCGCGTAGGAGCGCCACGGCCGCCAGTCGGGGCCGTGGGAAGCCAGGGATCGCATGCTCTCGGGGAGCACCAGCACGTCCGGTGCGCCCAGCACCCGCATGGCGACCTCGTCGGCCACTCGGGGGCCGACCAGGGGTGCGAGCTCCGCGGTCAGGTCCTCGAACGAGCGCCCCACGTCCACCGCGAGTCTGCCGGTGGCCAGCGCCTCGGTGACCGGGTGGTCGCCCGCCGAGTAGAGGTGGGTCAACGCGCCGTCCGGGACCTGCAGCGGCACGCCGGCGTACGGCGCGACCAGCCGCAGCAGGGTCTCGGCCCCGTCGACGCTGCCCGCCACCCGGATGCCGGGCGTTGCGCGGACCAGCGGGCCGATCACCGGGTCGGCGCCGAGGAACGAGTCCACGGCCACCGGGTCGGCGTCGAGGTCGAGCAGCCGGCGGATCCGGGAGACCGCCGCGCCCAGGTCGCGCAGGTCGGCCAGGCGCAGCGAGCACAGGACGTGGTCGGTGGGGAACGTCAGCCGGACCGTCGCCTCGCCGTGGGGCAGCGAGAGCGTCCGTGCGTAGGAGTCGGCGGTCACCTCCTCCACGCCCGGCAGCGCGTTCGCGCGGAAGTGCACGAGCAGCCCGGCCGCGTCGAACGGTGGCCGGTACGGCAGCCGCAGCACGATCCGGCCCGGCGTGCCGACGGGGGCCTTGCCCCGGCCGCGCATGTCCGACGGCGTCGAGGCGAAGACCATGCGGATGGTGTCGTTGAACTGGCGGACCGACGCGAACCCGGCCGCGAACGCGATGTCGGCGAACGGCAGCTCGGTCGTCTCGATGAGCAGCCGGGCGGCGTGCGCGCGGTGGGCGCGGGCCAGCGCCAGCGGCCCGGCCCCCAGCTCGGCGGTCAGGACGCGGGTGAGATGGCGTTCCGAGTAGCCGAGCTTCGACGCGAGACCGGAGACGCCGTCCCGTTCGACCACGCCGTCGCTGATCAGCCGCATCGCGCGGGCGGCCAGGTCGGCGCGCAGGTTCCACTCCGGCGAGCCCGGCACCGCGTCCGGCAGGCACCGGCGGCAGGCGCGGAAGCCGGCCGACTGCGCGGCCGCGGCCGTCAGGAAGAACTGGCTGTTGCGGCGCTTCGGGGTCACCGCTGGGCACGACGGCCGGCAGTAGATGCCGGTCGTGCGGACCGCGTGGATGAAGCGCCCGTCGAAACGGGCGTCGCGTGCGGCGCACACCCGATACGCGTGCTCCTCGTCAATGACCATGTCAACGATCCTGCCAGCGGGAACGGGTAATGGCTCGCGGGAATCGGACATGACCGTGGCCTGCCGTAGACTCGTCACCCGTGAGTTTGACCCTCGGTATCGTCGGCCTGCCCAACGTCGGCAAGTCCACCCTCTTCAACGCGCTCACGCGCAACGACGTGCTCGCCGCGAACTACCCGTTCGCGACCATCGAGCCGAACGTCGGCGTGGTGCCGTTGCCGGACGCGCGCCTCACCAAGCTCGCCGAGATCTTCGGCTCCGAGCGCGAGGTGCCGGCCGTCGTGTCGTTCGTCGACATCGCGGGCATCGTGAAGGGCGCGTCGGAAGGTGAGGGCCTCGGCAACAAGTTCCTCGCGAACATCCGCGAGGCCAACGCGATCTGCCAGGTCATCCGCGTCTTCGACGACCCGGACGTCGTGCACGTCGACGGCCGCGTGGACCCGGCCTCCGACATGGAGACGATCAACACCGAGCTGATCCTCGCCGACCTCCAGACCCTGGAGAAGGCCATCCCGCGCCTGGAGAAGGAGGCGCGGATGCAGAAGGACCGCCGCCCCGCCCTCGAGGCCGCGCAGAAGGCCAAGGAGATCCTCGACTCCGGCCGCACGCTCTTCTCGGCACAGTCCGAAGTGGACAACTCGCTGATCCGCGAGCTCTCGCTCCTGACGACGAAGCCGTTCCTCTACGTCTTCAACGCCGACGAGGGCGTCCTGGGCGACGAGGCCCGCCAGAAGGAACTGCGCGAGCTGGTCGCCCCGGCCGACGCGGTGTTCCTCGACGCCAAGGTCGAGTCCGAGTTGCTCGAACTCGACGAGGAGTCGGCCCTGGAGCTGCTGGAGTCGATCGGCCAGCACGAGCCGGGCCTGCACTCGCTGGCCCGCGCCGGCTTCCACACCCTCGGCCTGCAGACCTATCTGACGGCGGGCCCGAAGGAAGCGCGCGCCTGGACCATCCCGCAGGGCGCGACGGCCCCGCAGGCCGCGGGCGTCATCCACACGGACTTCGAGAAGGGCTTCATCAAGGCCGAGGTCGTGTCGTTCGAGGACCTGGTCGCGGCGGGGTCGAAGGCCGACGCGAAGGCGGCGGGCAAGGTCCGCATGGAGGGCAAGGACTACGTGATGGCCGACGGCGACGTGGTGGAGTTCCGCTTCAACGTCTGACGTGCCACCGTGCGAAGGCCCCTCCGTGCGAGGGGCCTTCGGCGTTTCAGGACTTGAGTCGGAACAGGCTGTCGAGGTCGACGGTGATGGGGAACGGGACCGACACCTTGAGAGCACCCCGGAAGATTCCGACCGGGGAGTAAGCCCTGGTCGGTTCGTCCAACTCGTAGACGTGGGCGACGGGCCGGTTCGCCTCCTCCTCGATCAGCCAATAGTGGCGGATGCCCGCTTCTGCGTATTTGCGCAGCTTGACCGTCGTATCGCGATGTTCGGACTCCGGCGAGGTCACCTCGACGACCAGCAGCACGTCCTGGGGGGCGAACCAGGTGCGATCGGGATCGACCTCTGCGGTGGTGAGCAAAAGGTCCGGCTCTGGTCGATTCCGCTGGTCGAGCCGGATGGTCATTTCCCGCTCGACTTCGATGCCGTCTGGAACCTGGCTCATGAACTCGAACGTGAGTGCGGTGACGACGCGGCCATGCCACGACCGCTGCGGTGACATCATGAAGACGAGAGCTCCGTCGATCAGCTCGGTGTGGCGAGGCGCCTCGGGGAGGCGGTCGAGGTCCTCCGCGAACCAGCCTTCCGCGCGCGGAGGGCGCATCCAGTCGGGCAGAGCGGTCATGTCATCACGATAGCGACTGGTCAGCGTGTCCGGCCAAGTTGCGCCGTGCACAGCGCGGCGGCGTTCGACGCAGCACGAGGCCTCGTAGTCGGTCGCACACCTAGACTCACCCGGTGTGATCGCCGATTACCGGGTGCTGGGGCCGTTGGAGGTGCTGGCCGACGGCGTACCGGTCCCCGTTCCCGCTGGTCGCGGCCGTGTCCTGCTGGCCACGCTGTTGTTGCGCGCCAACGAGTTCGTAACCGTCGACGAGCTGATCGACCGCGTTTGGGACGGTGAACCGCCCGCACCGGACCGCGCGCACAAGACGTTGCAGATGACGGTGAGCAGGCTGCGGCAGGCGCTGGGGGACGCGAACTGCGTGCAGACGTCGTCGCGCGGCTACTCGGCGCTCGTCCGGCCCGACCAGCTCGACCTCACCCGTTTCCGCGCGCTCACGGCCCAGGGCGAACACCGTGCCGCGCTGGAGCTCTGGCGCGGCCCGGTGCTGGCGAACGTCGCCTCGGAGTCGCTGCACCGCGACGACGTGCCCCGGCTGGTGGAGGAGCAGGTCGTGGCGCTGGAACGCCGCATCGACCAGGACCTGGCCCGCGACACCGGCCTGCTGGTGCCGGAGCTGCGGGCGCTGGTGGGCCGGTACCCGTTGCGGGAGACGTTCTCGGCGCAGCTGATGCTCGCCCTGCACCGCTCCAACCAGCAGGCCGAGGCGCTCGCGGTCTACCAGGAGGTGCGCGACCGCCTCGTCGACGAGCTCGGCGTTGACCCCGGCCCACGGCTGCGCGAGGCGCACGAGCAGGTGCTGAGCGGCGAGGTGCCGACCGTTTCCGTGCCCCGCCAGCTCCCGGCCGGGGTCCCGCACTTCGTCGGCCGCGAGGAGGAACTGGCCCGGTTGACCCGGATGCTGGCCACGCGACCGGGCGAACCCGTGCTCATCTCGGCCATCAACGGCATCGGCGGAGTCGGCAAGACCGCGCTCGCGCTCCAGTGGGCGCACCAGGTGGCCGACCGGTTCCCTGACGGCCAGCTGTACGTGAACCTGCGCGGCTTCGACACGCGGACCGAGCCGCTGGACCCGCTCACGGTGGCCCGCGACTTCCTGCTGGCGCTCGGCGTGCCCGCGAAGGACGTTCCGGCCTCCGAGGACGCACTGCTCGCCGCGTACCGGTCGGCGCTGGCCGGACGGCGGGTGCTCCTGCTGCTCGACAACGCCCGTGACGTGGCGCAGGTCCGTCCGCTGCTGCCCGGCGGTGCGGCGAACCTGGTGCTGGTCACCAGCCGCAACCGGCTCAGCGGGCTGGTGGCGAGGGAGGGCGCGCAGCCGGTCGCGTTGGACGTGCTCGATGACCAGGCGGCGGTCGATCTGCTGGCCGAGCGGATCGGCGCGGCGCGGGTCGCGGCTGCGCCGGACGCGGTGTCGCGGCTGGTCAAGCGGTGTGCGGGGCTGCCGCTGGCGCTCGGCATCGTGGCCGCCCGTGC
>Ga0070710_10000031_pt1 | contig 65706 bp, 63 predicted proteins | sample LARL52metaG_FD_65454 | JGI IMG/M metagenome (GOLD analysis project Ga0070710, IMG submission 65454) | Corn, switchgrass and miscanthus rhizosphere microbial communities from Kellogg Biological Station, Michigan, USA - LAR L5-2 metaG | ecosystem: Host-associated > Plants > Roots > Rhizosphere ...
CCGCTGCGGTGTTCGGAGATCCGGACGCCGTGCCAGCCGAGGTGCTGTCCGGCTATGGCGTGAGCGACGCCTACGCGATCTGTTCCCCGCAGACGGAGGCGCTGTCCGGGTACGGCGTTAGCGACGCCTATGCGATCGGGTCCCCGAAGACGCTGGCCGGGTACGCACCGCAGGCCTGGGCCCGGGCCCTGGCCGGGCTGAGCACCGGACTGCCTGCCACTGCCGTGGTCGCGGCGGGTACCGACCGGGGCCAGGAGGTGCTGGCCCACCTCGGCGCGCTCGCCGGCCTGCCGATGGCCGCCAACTGCGTCTCCGCGACCGCCGACGGGCCCGGCCGGTGGCAGCTCGTCCGGCATCGCTGGGCGGGCAGCCTGCTGGAGGACGCGGAACTCGAGGCGCCGGTCGCTGTGCTCACCGTGGCGCCCGACGCCGCGGCGGCCGAGCCGGCGCCGACCCCGGCGCACACCAGCGTGCACCGGCACGAGCCGGCGCTGTCCGAAGCCGACCTCGTGGTCCGCGCGGCCGAGTCGGCCGAGCAGAGCGCAGCAGCCTCGCTGGCCACCGCCCGCGTGGTGGTCGGCGGCGGGCGCGGCGTCGGCGGCCCCGAGGGCTTCGCCCCGCTGGAAGAACTGGCCGGGCTGCTGGGCGGCGTGCTCGGCGTGTCCCGCGTCGTCACCAGCGAGGGCTGGCGGCCGCACAAGCAGCAGGTGGGCCAGACCGGCACCCGCATCTCCCCCGAGCTGTACCTCGCCTGCGGGATCAGCGGCGCGATCCAGCACATGGCCGGGTGCCTGTCCGCCAGGCACATCGTGGCGGTAAACACCGATGCCGAGGCGCCAATCATCGCGCACGCCGACTACGCGGTGATCGGCGACCTGAACGAGGTGATCCCGGCGCTGGTCACCGCGATCCGGGCCCGGGATGGCGCGCCCTGACCCTGAGCCGTGCCCCCGCGCTGCTGTCGGGTCAGTGCCCGCGGGGGTTGACATGACCGCTGACGGGGCAAATTCCGCAAATGGTGATCGTTGTCACCAGGATCGGCGGTGACGGCACGGTGCTGACCCGCTCCGTACACTGTGCCGGCCGGGCCGACGTGGACCGGTGGAATGCCCTGGTCAAGCAAGCTGCCCTGGAATCCCCGCGGCCGTACCGGCCCGAGCCGGGAGAGGCGGTCTACGGTATCCGGGCCGACGGGCTGCAGGTTCACGTGGCCGAGGCAGACCTGCGCTGGCCGCTGAGGGAACTGGTCATCGCCGTGCTGGCCGAAGGCAGCGAGTGCTGACTGGCCGTACTCATCTTCGAGCCTCCCGCCATGCTGTTGGAGCACTAAGAGCGCGGTCCGGTGCAGACGAACCAGGTCCGGCCCTCCTCCTCGCCGGCCAGGCTGCCGTCACTTTCGAGCATCTTTATCGCGGTGAACCTTTCGCTCAGTGCCGCCCGTATCCGCGCTGGCGGGAACGACGTGGTGTTGATGACTTCCCTGAGCGACTTGTATCCGCCGTCTCGCTGGAGTTCCAGCACCTCGAAGTTCCAGCCGAACACTGCCCCGTCGCTGGACTGCACCGTGACCCGGAGGGAGTTGTCGCCGAATCGCTGGACCATTTCGGGGGCGCTCGCCATCTTCTGCAGGTTGCCCAGGGTAAGGACATCGAAGATGAATATCCCGTCCTGGTTCAGGTGCCCCCGCACGCAATCGAAAAAGCTCTCCCAGGCTGGGAAGCCGAGCAGATGGTTGATGCCGTGGTAGACGCAGATAACGGCGTCGAACCTTACTCCCAGGCTAAACCGGCTCATGTCGGCCAGGTGCAGCGGAGTTCCCGCGGGAAGCTTCGCCCGGGCGATAGCCAGCATGCCCGGCGATATATCGAGACCGGCGACCTGGTACCTATCCGCCAGCGACTCGATAATTCCACCCGTACCGCAGGCCACTTCGAGCAGCGTCACGGGCTGAGGGTAAGCACGCCGGAGAATATGGTCGATAAACGCGGCCTCGGTAGCGGAGTCCCCGGTCACGGCGTCGTAATGCGGCGCAAACAGGTCGTACATGGTCATGACGAACCAGGCATGGCCTAGCCGAGCACGGCCTGGATGCGGGAACGTCACCGGACTGGTCCTCCTTCGCCTCACCCTGTCTGGTTGCACGTTACGGGCTGGGCTGAACTCGGGCAATGCACCGGCGTGCCCGGGGTTCCGGTCCCGTAAAGTCGCCAGGAAAGGCTGCTGCGCGCGGGCTGAGCCGGCCCCGGATCGGCCGGAGCGACAACCGGCCAGAAAGGACATAGCCGCATGTCCGAGTCCACCGAGGCGCGGCCCTCCAGCCAGGTGCCGCCCCATGAACTGCCGGCGTCCCTGCGCGAAGCGGGCCTGGACAACTGGATTCGCGAGCCGCTGGACGACGCCGTCGACCGCAGGCGCCGCATCATCGTTCCGCCGGCCGCGGCCACAACGGGCACCCCGTTGAGCGCGTACAAAGGCGAGTTGATGGCCGAATCGCGTCACCCCGACACGGTGTTCATGATGGGAGACAATCCCGCGCTGCCCACGATGCCCGAACAGCCCGCCCTGAAGGACTTCTTCTTGCTGCGGTTCGGCCCGATCTCTCGCACGCACCTGCTGCAGAGCGCCCGGGTGGCGCGGGAGAACGGGCTCGGCGAGAAGGTGATCACGGCATGCCTGCTGCACGACATAGCCATCGCCGGGCTGCTCTCGGCCAACCACGGCTACTGGGGCGCGCAGATGGTGGCCCCCTACGTCGACGAGGAAGTCTGCTGGGCCATCGAGAAACACGAGGCGCTGCGCTATTTCCCGGATGAATCGGTGGGATACACCTACCCCGAGGCGTACATCAACTACTTCGGCCCGGACTACAGCCCGCCGGACTACATCCGCGGGGAGCACGAGGCGGCCCGGCGGCATCGCTGGTACATGACATCACGCCTGATCACCATCAACGACATCTACTCGTTCGACCCGGATGTCGTGGTGGATTTCGACGAGTTCGAGGACGTGGTGGGGCGGAACTTCCGGCAGCCCCCCGAAGGGCTCGGGTTCGACGGTTCCCCGGTGGCGCACATGTGGCGGACGATGATCTGGCCGAACAACTTCCTGTAGCCAGGCCGGGCGGCGCACGGCCTGGCAGTCTTGTGAAGATGCTGATCACGCATCGAGGTAAGACACCGCAAGTCCACCCCAGCGCGTACGTCGCGCCCACCGCGGTCGTGTGCGGCGCGGTCCGCATCGGAGCCGGCGCCCGGATCCTGTTCGGGGCCGTGCTCACCGCCGAAGATGGCGAGATCTTTGTCGGTGACCGCACGGTGGTGATGGAGAACGCCCTGGTCCGCGGGCGGGCCGGGCACGCGGCGATGATCGGCGACGACGTGCTGGTCGGACCGCACGCGCACCTGAACGGGACCCGGGTGGGCGACGGGTGCTTCCTGGCCACCGGGGCCGCGCTGTTCCCCGGCAGCGCCGTCGGCGCGGGGGCCGAGGTGCGCATCCATGGCGTCGTTCACGTCAACACGGCGCTGCCGCCGGGGGCGGTCGTGCCCATCGGCTGGGTCGCCGTCGGCGATCCGGCCCGGATCCTCCCGCCCGGCGAGCACGAGCAGATCTGGGCCATCCAGGAATCGCTCGACTTCCCCGGTACGGTCTACGGCACCAGCCGCGACGCTCCCGCCACCGAGCGGATGTCGCGGCAGGCCGCCTGGTACGGTGCTCACCTCGACGACCGGCCGCTGTGACCGCTTCCGGCGAAAACAGCCCGCCCGGCAGGCCCGTTACGCGACCAGAATGAGACACGTAGGGTGCGCCCAGACCTGGGATGATTCTCCTCGGGATGGAGGCACACGCCGTCGCCACCACGGAGGAATGTCATGCAAGCAGGCAGCGGCCAGGCCGGTGACCCGCCGGCCGCCACCCAGCAGGCCGAGCCGGCCGCCGACCCTGCGGCGGCTGCCAGCCGGCTGGTCACCTGGCACGGCGACGTCCTGGCCCAGATCGACCAACTGGACTGGCTGCGCGGCCTGAACGACTGGCTGACCGCCGTGCTGGGGCCGCTGCGGGAGAGATACCAGGACAATCTGGCCGTCGAGCTGCTGCACGGCGGCCGCTGGATCGGCCACCCGCTGCACCCGGCCCTCAGCGACCTGCCCATCGGCCTATGGATGAGCGCCACGCTGCTGGACGTCACCGGCCGCGACCCTGCCCCCCGGTCCGGTCTCGACGCGGCGGGCCTGCTGAGCGCGGCCGGCACCCTCGCCGCGGGTGCCACCGTTCTGACCGGGCTCAGCGACTGGACGGTGAGCAACGATCAGGACCGTCGGGTCGGCCTTTTCCACGGGCTGCTCAACACCGCGGCCCTGGGGCTGCAAAGCGCGTCCCTGGCCGCCCGGGTGACCGGCCACCGCGGCAGCGCACGCACCCTGGGCGCGGCCGGCCTGGCGGTCACGGCCGGGGCCGCCTACCTCGGCGGGCACCTCGTGTTCACCAAGGGCGTGATGGTCAACCGGGTGGGGTGGGCCACCGGGCCCCGGCGCTGGGTTCGCGCGATCGAGGAGGCCGACCTGCCTGACGACTCGCCCGTGGCCGTCGAGGCCGAAGGGCGGCAGGTCTTGCTGTACCGCCACGACGGCCGCCTCTACGCCATCGACAACATCTGCAGCCACGCGGGCGGCCTGCTGAGCCGTGGCCCCGTCGCAGACCTGATCGTGACGTGCCCGCTGCACGGGTCCCGCTTCGCGCTCGCCAACGGCTGCGTCCTGCGCGGCCCGGCCAGCCAGCCGCAACCCGTGCTACGTACCCGGATCCGCAACGGCTGGATTGAGGTGCGCGGCAGCCAGCCGGCACCCCGGCGCGCTAAGGAAAGGACACAGCCATGACGTTCGTAGTCGTCGCGAACCTTGACGACCTAGAGGTCGGTGACACCATGCTCGTTGATGATCTCCGCGAGCCGATCTGCCTGATCCGCCTCGATGACGACGACGTCAGGGCGATCCACAACACCTGCACCCACCAGCAGCAGCCCCTGCACGAGGGCACCCTCCAGGAGGATGACACGCTGGTCTGCGCCGCCCACGCGTCACGGTACGACCTGACCACCGGCGAGGCCGTGGGGCCGTTCGCCGCCGGCCCGATCCCGGTGTACGCATGCAAGATCGAGGATGACGCCGTTCTCGTCGACATCGACCAGCAGCTGAACGACGCGCCGCTGCCTCGTCCTCCGGCCCCTGGGTCGCTGGGCGCGCGCTAACGCCGAGGGGAAGGACGGGCGCGGCGCGGCTCGGCTCACACCCGGGTGGGGCTGGGTCGTGCCTAGTGCGCGTCCTCCTGGGCGAATATGTGGCGTTCGTCGGGGACGATGTGGTCTCGGTGGTGCAGGGCCAGTCCCCGCGCGTAGCGCCGGGCCACCCCGGACATCAGGGAGCGGGTGTCGCTGTCGCCGACCCCGAAGACCGTGCCCGGATAGTCCAGCGGCCCCATGATGGCCCGGATCCGCTCCCAGTCACCGGGCGGCACGAGTTCGGCGGGCTGCCCGCCCGCGAACCAGCCCATCGGCACCGCGGTCCCGGCGGGGACGACGGTATTGACGTAGACCATCGCGTTGAACTCGACGTCCGCGCCTGCCTCGATGCGGGCGCCGTTGAACACCATCGCGCCGGTCGCGATCCGGGAGCCGCCCTCGATCACGCAGCCGCTGAGATGGGCGTGCGGGCCGACGATCACGTCGTCTCCCACGCGGGTTTCCTGGCCGGGGACCCCCCGGACCACCGCGTGCTCCATGATCACGCAGTTCTTCCCGATCACGACCGGGCCGCCCTCCGCGGTGATCACGGCACCGAACAGCACCCGGCTGTGCGGGCCCACCGTGACGTCGCCGGCCAGCACCGCGGTCGGCGCGATGTAGGCCGACTCCGGTACCTGCGGGGCCTTGAGCCGGTGCGCCACGAACACCGCACCACGCCCTACCACCACGGGCGGAACCGGATATTCTTCTGCGCTCATGTTCATCACCCCTTGCCGCTGTCGAGGGTTGCGGCCACAATCCCCCGTGCTTCGTCCTGGATCGCCGCCAGGTGGGCGGGGCCGCGGAAGGACTCGGCGTAAAGCTTGTAAACATCCTCGGTGCCGGAAGGGCGGGCCGCGAACCAGCCGGTTTCGGCGACGACCTTGATCCCGCCGATCGGTGCGCCGTTTCCGGGGGCAGTGGTCAGCACTTCGGTGATCTTCTCGCCCGCGAGCTGGCTGGCGGTGACCTGGTCGGCCGAGAGCCTGGCCAGCGCAGCCTTCTGGTCCCGGCTGGCCGCGGTGTCGATGCGGGCGTAGGCGGGCGCGCCGTAACGGGCGGTGAGGTCGCGGTACAACTGCGAGGGGGACCGCCCGGTCACCGCGGTGATCTCCGACGCGAGCAGGGCGAGGATGATCCCGTCCTTGTCCGTCGTCCAGACCGACCCGTCACGCTGCAGGAACGAGGCCCCGGCGCTCTCCTCGCCGCCGAAGCCGACCGAGCCGTCCAGCAGTCCGGGCACGAACCACTTGAACCCGACCGGCACCTCCAGCAGCCGACGGCCCAGCCCGTCGGTGACCCGGTCGATCATCGACGAGCTGACCAGGGTCTTCCCGACGGCGGCCGACGAGGGCCACCCGTCGCGGAAGCGGTACAGGTAGTCGATGGCGACGGCCAGGTAATGGTTCGGGTTGAGCAGCCCGCCGTCGGGGGTGACGATGCCGTGCCGGTCGGCATCGGTGTCGTTTCCGGTCGCGACCGTGAACTCGTGCTGGCGGGTGATCAGGCCGGCCATGGCCGGCGGCGACGAGCAGTCCATCCGGATCTTGCCGTCCCAGTCCAGGGTCATGAACCGGAACGTGGCGTCCACCAGCGGGTTGACCACGGTGAGATCCAGGCGGTAGCGCTCGGCGATCTCGCCCCAGTAACCGACGCTCGCCCCGCCGAGCGGGTCGGCGCCGATGCGCACTCCCTCGGCCCTGATCGGATCGAGGTCGACGACCTGCCCCAGCGCCGAGACGTAGGCGTCGAGGAAATCGAACCGCCCGGTGGTATCGGCCGCGGCCGCGCGCGAGTACGGGATGCGGCGCACGCCGGCCAGCCCGCCGGCTAGCAGCGCGTTCGCCCGGTCCTGGATCTGCCGCGTGATGTCGGTGCCGGCCGGGCCGCCGTCGGGCGGGTTGTACTTGAAGCCGCCATCCGACGGCGGGTTGTGCGAGGGCGTGACCACGATCCCGTCCGCGAGCGGCCGCATCCCGGACGCGTTGTGCGCCAGGATCGCCCGGGACACCGCCGGGGTCGGCGTGTACCCGCCGCGCGCGTCCGTCAGCACCCGCACGCCGTTGGCGGCCAGCACCTCCAGCGCGCTGACCTGCGCAGGCTCGGAAAGCGCATGCGTATCCGCCCCCAGGTAGAGCGGCCCGTCAATACCCTCGCCCGCCCGGTACTCGCAAATCGCCTGGGTGGCGGCGACGATATGGTCCTCGTTGAACGTCGCGGTGAACGCGGACCCGCGGTGCCCGGAGGTGCCGAACGAGACCCGCTGAGCGGCCTCGCCGGGATCGGGATGCAGAGCGTAGTAGGCCGTGACCAGCTTGGCGACGTCCACGAGATCCTCAGCGGCGGCGGGCTGGCCGGCGCGAGGACTCCCCATGCGGCCATCCTGGCATGCCGCCCGTGGCGACCGATAGCGCCCCACGGCCAGGTCGCGCCCGCGACGTGCGGCCCGGTCGCCGGCCGCCGCTACCACCGGAGCTGGGCGACCTGGTCGTAGTCAGCCGACGAGTAGCCGACCAGCCCGTCGGACAGGGCGAAGATCCACTCCGCCACGCCCAGCGACAGTGCCAGCCGACTGCACCGGGCGCAGAAATGCGGCTCGGAGAGCCGGACCGAGTCGTCGGCCTCCAGCCGGACGTAGATCAGCTTCGTGCCCGGCAGCAACCGCCAGCCGTCGCCCTCGCGAGCCAGCGAGATCGCCCGCTGCTCGGCGTGGGTCCGGCACTGATCATGGTGACCGAGCTCGCCGAACTTGCAGTAACAGTGGTCCTCACCCGGGAACGGCACCCCGTTGGTCCCCCAGGCCAGCAGGCTGCTGCCGTCGTCTTTGACCAGCACCGCCGCGTGCCGGGTCCGGGCATGGGAATCCCTGGCCAGATCCGCCGCCCGCTGCACCATCTGTTCCGCCAGATGGCTGTCCTGGCGTTTGAGCGGCCGCCACTGGGGCCGGGGCCCGTTTTGCACGCAAGCAGGTTACGCCTCATCGGCCCGGGACGCGGAGGTCTTGCCCCGGGCCAGCAGCGCGGACCGCCACTGCTCGGCCTGCCGGATCTGGTTGAAGGTGAAGATGTGCAGCCCAGCCACGGCCGACTCCGGCGCGGCCAGCGCGGTCCCGGCCCGGTCAAGGAACCGGTCCGGGTTATACCCGCCGGGTACGCCGGCGCGCAGAAACCATTCGGCGTGCCCGGCCAGGAACCTGGCCGAGTCGGCGACGCCCGCCCGCGCGGCCATCCGCAGCAGCCGGGCCCGGTCCACCGGGCCGGCCAGCCCGACGTACAGCGGCAGCGTGACCCCGCGGGCGCGCACCCGCGCGATCCACCGGCGCAGCACGGCCGGGTCCAGGCACAGGTTGCTGACCAGGTAGGTGGCGTGGTGCCGCTTGTCCCACATCGCCTGGATCGTGACATCGTCGCCGATCCGCGGGTGGCTCTGCGGGTAGCCGGTCACTCCGACGCGCGAGAACGGGCGGCCCATCTCGGCCAGGCGGTCCAGCAGGGATATCGCGCTGTCGAACCGGCCGGCCGGGCGGTCGGAATCGCCGGCGGGAACGAACACGTCGGTGACGCCGCTCGCGGTCAGCCGCTCGACGATCTCGGCCAGGTGGGCGTCGTCGCGGACCAGCCGGGCCGACAGGTGCGGCACGACCTGGTACCCGTGGCCGGCCAGGCGGGCGGCGAGATCGAGGGTCGGATCCAGGCCGCGGGCGGGTGACGCGGTGACGGTCACGGTCACGTCCCTGGGCACCCACTGCAGGACCGTCTCTTCGGTGCTGGGCGCGGGGAATACCTCATACCGCGGATGGCGCAGCAGTGGCAGCGCGCGGGGCAGTCCGCGCCGCGGCGGGCGGCGGGGCAGCAGCGCGCCGCGCGGCATTACCGCGCCTCCGCGTCCTCGCCGACGAGCAGTTCCAGTTCCCGTTCCAGGCCGCCGGTGCCGACGTCGAGCACGGTCAGCGGCAGGCCGAACATCGCGGCCACGGCGGCCGCCTCGGCCTCCAGCGCAGCGTCGCGGGCCTGCGCGAGCCAGACCAGCCGCAGGTAGTGGCCGAAGTAGTCCGGCCACAGCTCCGGATGCCGGTCCAGCCCGAGCTCGGCGAGCACCGAGCGGCGGAAGCTGCGCACCAGGAAGTCGGTCAGCAGGTAGGTCCCGGGTTCGCGCTCCAACAGCGCCCGCACCCGGTCCGGGCCGGCCAGCACGTCGTAGCAGTGCAGGCCGGGCAGCCGCCGCAGGCCCAGCCGCGAGCAGAGTTCGTCCAGTGCCCCGTAGCTGCCGCAGTCGGCGTAGCCGAGCACGACCCGCAGGCCGCGGCCGGACAGCTCGCGGGCCAGCCGTTCGGCGGCGGGCGCGATCCGCTCCGGCCGGTTGTGCAGCAGCGCGGGCAGCGTGTGCACCTCGACCGGCCAGCCGCGCCGGCCGACGATCTGCCTGACGTGCCCGCCGAGCGCGCCGCAGGCGATCACCGCCACCCGCGGCGACGCGGGCGCCTCAGCCCGCGGGGAACTGCAGCTGCTCGACGAAGCGATCGTTGAAGTCGGCGCGGTCGGAGAGCTCGACATACTTCACCTCCTCCAGCAGCGCCAGCGCGCCGGCCCGTTCGCGCACCGACAGCAGCGCCATCTTGGCCCCCTCGCCGGCCACGTTGCCCGCGCTGACCACCCGCAGCACCGGCAGCCGCGGCACCAGGCCCAGCCGGATCGCGCTGGCGGGCGAGAGGTAGCTGCCGAACGACCCGGCCAGCAGCACCTGCTGGACGTCGCCGGGCGCCAGCCCGGCCTGCTCCAGCAGGATGCTCCACCCGGTGGAGATGGCCGCCTTGCCGAACTGCAGCTCGCGCACGTCCCGTTGCGACAGGAAGACCGAGTGCTCCACGTCGCCGGGCGCGGCCAGCCATCCCAGCACGAACACCCGGTCCGCCCCGAGCATGGTCAGCCGGCCGGCCAGCCCGGGTGCGATCGCGGCCGCCTCCGGCTCGGGCACGAACCGCCCCGACGAGTCGAGCAGCCCGGTACCCACCAGCCCGGCCACCGCGTCCACCAGGCCGGACCCGCACAGTCCGGCGGGGGCGACATCCCCGATGACCTTCAGCGACAGGCCGTCGGGGGTCATGGTCACCCCCTCGATCGCACCCTCGGCGGCGCGCATCCCGCACCGGATCGCCGCCCCCTCGAAGGCCGGCCCGGCGGGCGCGGCCGTCCCGACCAGCCACTCCCGGTTGCCCAGCACGATCTCGCAGTTCGTGCCGATGTCGATGAACAGCCGGGTCCGCGAGTCCCGGTCCATCCCCGCGGCGAGCAGCCCGGCGGTGATGTCGCCGCCCACGTAGGCCCCGAACGCCGGGAACACGAACGCCCGGGCCCTCGGGTGCAGCACCAGGCCCAGGTCGGCGGCGAGCACTTCCGGGAACCGCCGCGCGGACATGATGAAGGGCGCGATTCCCAACGGCTCCGGGTCGATGCCGAGCGCGATGTGCGTCATTGTGGCGTTCCCGGCCAACGCCACCTCGACAACGTCGCCGGCCGTCACCCCGGCCTCGGCGCATACGTCGGCGGCCAGCTCGGCCAGCGTCTCGTGCGCTAGCCTGGTGAGCCGGCCCAGGGCCGCGGGGTCCATCATGACCGCGCTGATCCGGCTGATCACGTCCGCCCCGAACGGCTGCTGCTTGCTCAGCATGGACGCCACGGCCAGCGGCGTTCCGGTGCTCAGGTCGAGCAGCGTCGCCACCACGGTGGTGGTGCCCAGGTCGAAGGCCAGCCCGTAGAGCCGGCTGGTGGTGTCGCCGGCCTGCACGTCTATCAGCACGTCGTCCGCGATCACCGCGGTGACCTTGTAGTCCGACGCGCGCAGCACCCGCCCGGCCGACCTGAGCACCGGCAGGTCCATCCGCAGCTCCAGGTCGTCCAGGCCGGCCAGCACGCGCTCGACGTCGGTCCGCTGGTCGGACAGCGACGGCTCGTCCAGCTCCAGATAGCGCTTCTGCACTGCCGGACGCAGGATCACCTGCCTGCCGACCCCGACCGTCGCCGCCTTCGGCCTGGTGACCAGCGGCGGCACCTGCACGGTCAGGTCGCCGGCGGTCTCCACCCGGCAGGCCAGCCGCCAGCCGTCGCGCAGTTCGTCCGGCGTGAAGGCCCTCGCGTCGAGCGGTGAGGCCGGCGCGGAGCCGTTCAGAATCCGGATCTTGCATTTCTTGCACGTGCCGTGACCGCCGCAGGTCGAGTCGATGGCGATGCCGTTCCAGCTCGCCGCGTCGAACAGCGTCACCCCCGGCGGGACCCGAACCCGCGTGCCGGCCGGGAGGAATACCAGGTCCACCCGGGTGCCGTCGAACACCGTGGTCATGTCGGCGAGGACGGCCGGGCCGCGGCCGCCTGCTGCTGGGCGGCAGAGCCCGCCTGCTGGGCGGCAGAGCCCGCCTGCTGGGCGGCAGAGCCTGCCTGCTGGCTGGCCGCCTGCTGGCTGGCCCGGTGCGCCGCGATCCAGGCCGCGCCCCACTCGTCCCGGTTAAGCAGCAGATCGGCGGCCTTGACCGCACGGACCAGCTGCGGCGAGCGGGCGTCCATGATGGCACTGGTCAGGCCGCAACGAATGGCCATCGGCAGGAACGCGGCGCCGATCGAGGCCCGGTCGGGCATGCCGAACGACACGTTCGAGGCGCCCAGCGTCATGTTCAGGCCGAACTCCTCGTGCACCAGCGCGATCGTCTCCAGCGTGCGCAGCACCATCGTGGTGTCGGCGCCGACCGGCATGGCCAGCGGGTCGATCACGATGTCCTCGAGCGGAAGGCCGTGCCGTCCGGCCGCCACATCGACGATCTTGCGGACCAGTTCCAGGCGCCGCTGCGGGTCCTCCGGAATCTCGTTCTCGTCGTTCGGCAGCGCGATCACGGCTGCCCCGTGCCGCTTGACCAGCGGCAAGATGGCGTCGAGCCGCTCGTCCTCCGCGGTGACCGAGTTGACCAGCGCCTTGCCCTGGTAGGCGGCCAGCCCGGCGTCAAGCACTTCGATGATCGAGGAGTCCAGGCAGAGCGGCAGGTCGCAGGCATCCTGGAGCCGTCGCACCGCGTGCGTCATCAGCGCGGCCTCGTCGGCGAGCGGCGCACCCATGTTGACGTCGAGCACCATGGCGCCGCCGGCTACCTGCTCGGCGACGTCCCGGTCCAGCCGGGAAAGATCACCGTTGCGCAGCTGCTCGGAGAACAGCCGCCGGCCGGTGGGGTTGATCCGCTCCCCGATGACGCAGAACGGCTGAGCCGGGCCGATGACCACCTCGCGCGACCGCGAGCGGAGCACGGTGTCCATGCCGGCTCCGCGGCTAGGCCTGGGCCGGGGCGGCGGCCCGGCGGCTGGCGAGCAGTTCCTTGGCCCGGACCACAGCGGCCGAGGCGTCGGCGGCGTACCCGTCGGCCCCCACCACGTCGGCGTACTCCTGGGTAACCGGTGCGCCGCCGACCATGACGATGACCTGGTCGCGCAGGCCCTGCTTTTCCAGCACGTTGATGTTGGCCTTGAACATCGGCATCGTCGTGGTCAAGAACGCGGAGAAGCCGACGATGTCGGGCCGGTGCTCCCTGATCGCGTCGGCGAACTTCTCCGGCGCCACCTGCACGCCCAGGTCGATGACCTGGAAGCCGGCGCCCTCGAACATGATGTTGACCAGGTTCTTGCCGATGTCGTGCACGTCGCCCTTGACCGTGCCCATGACCACGGTGCCGATCGCCCGGGCGCCGGTCTCGGCCAGCAGCGGGCGCAGGATCTCCAGCGCGCCCGCCATCGCCTTGCCCGCGATCAGCATCTCCGGCACGAAGAAGTCGCCGCGCTCGAACCTGGCTCCGACCTCCTCCAGCGACGGGATCAGGGCCTCGTACAGCAGCGTCTCCGGGCCGAGGCCCATGTCCAGGCCGGCGTGGGTCAGCTCGAGCACGGCCGGGCCGTTGCCGACCAGCGTGTCGTCGTAGAGCTGCTTGAGTAGCTCTTGTTTGGTCACGCGGCACCCTCTTCTTTCTGTCGCTGGCGCGTGGATCGCTGCGGTTGGTATCCGAGCACTGCGGACAGCGCGCCGGCCTCGGCGGCGCACTGGGCGGCGGCGACGGGGACGCGGGCCGGGGTCAGCCTGCTGGCCGGGCCGGACACCGACAGCGCGGCCACTACGGCGCCCCCGTCGCGGTACACCGGCGCGGCCACGGCTACCAGGCCGGGCTCGAGCTCCTCGTCGGTGACCGCGTACCCGCGGCGGCGCACCTCGCGCAGGTCGAGTTCGAGTGCGGCCCGGCTGGTGATCGTCTTGGGGGTGCGCCGGTCCAGGCGGCCGGGCGGCAGCTCCGCCGCGCCGTAGGCCAGCAGTACCTTGCCCAGCGCGGCGCAGTGCAACGGCACCGACAGGCCCACCCAGTTGGTCCCCCCGATCAGGTAGGTGCTGTCCACCTGGGCGATTTGCTCGACCGTCCCGCGGCTGGCCACGCCGAGGTTGATGGTCTCCGCGGTGGCGTCACCGAGCCGGTCCAGGAACGGCTGGGCCACGGTGACCAGGCCGGCCTCGGCACCGCCGCGCCAGGCGTACGACACGAAGACCTCGCCGGGCCGGAACCGGCCGCGCCCGTCACGCTGCACCAGCCCGTGCCTTTCCAGCGCCATGAGCAGCCGCGACGTGGTGCTCTTGGCCAGCCCGGTGGCCGCCGTCAGCTCGGTGAAGGTCAGCGCGCCGGGGCCGTGCACGACCTGGATGAGCAGTTGCGCCGCCCGGTCCACGGCCTGGGTCCCGGTGGGAGCGGCCGCCACCGCCGCCGTCCCCGGCTTGCCTCGCGAAGAGTTCATGTCCGCCCGCGGGGGTTCCTGCTTCGATAGTTCCATGTTACGGAACTCTGTTCTACGATGTGATCCTAAAATCGGTCTTTCACCGGGTCAAGCCGAGGTGGCCATGTTCGTCAACCGCATGCCCCGTTACGAGCCCCTGTCCCCGGACGCGATCGACGTCCTCGACCGGGGCTGGCGCCGGATCGTTTCGGAGATCGGCGTGCAGTTCGCCAAGCCCGAGGCGGTCGAGTTGTTCCGCCAGGCGGGCCAGGACATCGACGGCGACGTGGTCCGGCTCGACCCGGACTTCGTGCTCGAGCAGGCGGCCAAGGCGCCGCGGGAATTCGACGTCCAGGCGCGCAACCCGGCGCACAACGTGCACATCGGAGGGGACAGCATGGCCTTCGGCGCGGTCTACGGGTCGCCGTTCGCGCGCGAAGGCGACGTGCGCCGGGACGCGACCCTGTCCGACTTCCGCCGGCTGGCCATGCTCGCGCAGTCGTTCCCCCAGCTCGACTCGGCCGGCGGGGTGATCTGCGAGCCGAACGACGCCCCGCTGGACTCGCGCCACCTGGACATGATCTTCGCGCTGCAGACGCTGACCGACAAGATCTACATGGGCAACGTGGTCTCTGGCCCGAACGCCGCCGACACGATCACCATGACCGAGATCCTGTTCGGGGGTCGGGCCGCGATCGAGGCCACGCCGGCCACGATCTCGCTGATCAACTGCAACTCGCCGCTGCGCTGGGACGACCGGATGCTGGACGCCCAGTTCGAGTACTGCGCGGCGGCCCAGCCGGTGGTGCTGACCCCGTTCCTGCTGATGGGCGCGATGTCCCCGGTGACCGTCCCGGCCGCGCTGGTACAGCAACTCGCGGAGGCGCTGTCCGGGATCGCGCTGGCCCAGCTGATCCGGCCCGGCTGCCCAGTCATCTTCGGCTCGTTCCTGTCCAACATCGACATGCAATCCGGCTCGCCGAGCTTCGGTACCCCGGAATCCGGGATGGGGCTGCTGTGCACCGGGCAGCTGGCCCGGCATTTCGGCCTGCCGTTCCGCACCGGCGGCGGGCTGACCTCCAGCCAGACCTGCGACGCGCAGGCGGCGTACGAGTCGCTGATGACGCTGCTGCCCACGTTCCTGGCCGGCACCAACTGGGTGATGCACGCGGCCGGCTGGCTGGAAGGCGGCCTGGTCTCGTGCTACGAGAAGTTCATCGTGGACGTCGAGTTGCTGCGGATGCTGCAGGTCGAGTTCACCCCGCTGGAGATCGACGAGGCCTCGCTGGCGTTCGGCGCGCACGAGGAGGTCGGGCACGGCGGCCATTTCCTGGGCGCGGCGCACACGATGGAGCGGTTCCGGGAGTGCTTCTACCGGCCGCTGCTGTCCTCCACGGCCAACTACGAGCGATGGCTGAAACTGGGCGGCAAGGACGCGGCCATCCGGGCCGGCGATATCTACCGCAAGCACCTCGATGAGTACACGCCGCCGCCGCTGGACGACGCGATCCGCGCCGAACTGGAGGACTACGTGACCCGCCGCCGCGCTGAGCTCGGCGACTAGCGCCCGCACTACGATCGGTGGGCATGACCGAGCCGACGTCGCCGACGTCGCTGTCGCTGACCGAGTGGGTCGTGCTCGGGGTGATCGGCGAGCGGCCCGCCCATGGCTTCGCGGTGTCGGCGCTGACGTCCGACGAGGGTGACCTGGGCCGGATCTGGCATATCCCGCGGCCCGCGATCTACCGGGCGCTCGGCCGGGTCGAGGCGGCCGGCCTGGTCGCCCCGGAAGGCGTCGAGCCGGGCCGCGGCCCGCAGCGGACCATCTATGCGATCACGCCATCGGGCCGTGAGGCGCTGGATACCTGGCTGCGCACGCCGGTCCGGCATGTCCGCGACGTTCGCTCGCACCTGCTCATGAAGCTCGCGCTGCTCGACCGGGCCGGGCGCGATCCGGCGGACCTGCTGGTGCGGCAGCGGGCCGTCCTCGAGCCGATCGTGGCCGCGATCCGCGCCGAACGGTCCCCGGGTGAGGGTTTTGACGCGATCCTGCTGGCCTGGCGCCGGGCCACGGCCGGCGCGGCGCTCAGCTTCCTGGATGACATCATGCCGGGCGCCCGGTCGCGGCACCGGTAAGGACCGCTGCCGCTCGCGTAGTCAGCCGTTCATGTGGTCAGCAGCGGCCGGCCTGGCCGACGGCCAGCCGGCCGTGATTCACGATCATCGGCAGCCGGGAGCCCGGGCGGTGTCCCGCGCCTGTTCATTCAGGCCGGGTATCATCGCAGCGCCGCCGACGCCGCGCCCGCCAGCATGACCGGCATGATCCCTGCTAGTAACTAACTTGTCGCAATTTGTTGCTATAGAGTTGCGGCTCGCGACATCATTGCCGCACCGGGTCCGTTAGCCGCGGCTTCGTCGATAGAGGTGATCATCCTGGTCAGCACCGCGCAGCGGGCGACGTACCGCGAGGTGTTCGCGGTAGCGGAGTTCCGGGCGCTGTGGCTGGCCCAGTTGCTGTCCGTCGCCGGAGACCAGCTAGCCAAGGTGGCCCTGACCGTGCTGGTGTACGACCGGACCCGCTCCTCGCTGCTGGCCGCGATCACGTTCGCGGTCAGCTTCGTCCCGGCGTTCCTCGGCGGGCTGACCCTGTCCGGCCTGGCCGACCGGCTGCCGCGCCGGACCGTCATGATCGCGTGTGACCTGATTCGCGGGGTGCTGGTGCTGGTCATGGCGGTGCCGGGCATGCCGCTGGCGGTCACGGTGACCCTGCTGTTCGTGGTGTCCATGCTCATGGCGCCGTTCAACTCCGCCCGTGCGGCGGTCTACCCGGACGTGCTGGCCGGCGACCGGTATGTGATCGGGACAGCGGTCACGCTGACCACCTACCAGCTGGCCCAGGTGGTCGGGTTCGCGGCCGGCGGCGCCGTGGTCGGCTTTTTCGGCGCGCGGCCGGCGCTGCTCGTGGACGCCGCCACGTTCACCGTGTCCGCGCTGCTGATCCAGGTGAGGGTGCAGCGGCGGCCGGCCAGCAGGCATGACGGCGCACATGCCGCCCCGCTCGCGGACATGATGGCCGGACTGCGCCTGGTGTTCACCCACGCGAACCTCCGCACGCTGATGCTGTTCGGCTGGGTGGCCGCGTTCTACAACGTCCCCGAGGGAGTGGCGGCCCCGTTCGCTGGGCAGTTGCACGCGGGCGCGGTCGGGGTGGGCCTGCTGCTGGCGGCGGGCCCGGCCGGCTACACGCTCGGCGCGGCCGCGTTCGGCCGGTTCGTCCCGCCGCTTCGGCGGCCGCGGCTGATGGCGCCGCTGGCGGCGGCGTGCTGCCTGATCCTGGTGCTGATCGCGGTGCAGCCAGAATTGCCCATGGCACTGCTGATCCTGGCCGCGTCCGGAGCCTGCTCGTGCTTCCAGGTGGCCGCCAACTCGGAGTTCGTGCTGGCTACGCCGCCGGGGCAGCGCAGCCAGGCGTTCGGGCTGGCCACCGGCGGCATGGGTCTGGGCCAAGGCGTCGCCATGATCGCGGCCGGCGCGGCCGCGCTGCACTTTCCCCCGTCCGCGGTGATCGCGTGCAGCGGCGCGATTGGTGTCCTCGCCGTCCTGGCGATCACCGCGGGGTCACCCCGCTCACTCCAGTGATCAGCCCCAGCCATCAGAACGCATTGCCGCACCTCCCGCCGCGGTCTTGGCCCAGTCCTTACTGACCGGAGTATTCCCATTGCTCAACGACTCAGGCTACGGCCGGAACGAGTTGACAGTCATCCAGTACGGCATGAAACAATCTGGGGTTAGCTCGTTACTTATTGTCATCCACGGCATGCGCTAACGCTGCGGGCGGGAGGCGGTGATGCAGGCTGCTTCAAACCCTGCCCATCAGCGTCCCGCGATCGTTGCCACCTGGGCCATCTGGGAGTTGCCCCGATGGCTGCGGCGATTCGTCGCGGCCACCATCCTGGTCTACGCGGCGGCCCTCGTGGTGGCGGCCGTACGCTTGCCGCCGCACCTGCATGACCTCGAGGTATTCGGCGTCCTGCTGGCCTTCGGCGTGGCCACGGTGGAGCTCACCCGGCGTACCGGGGAGCCGGCCGGGCTGATCAAGGACCTGCACGGGGTGTGGCAACTGCCCGCCGCCCTTCTGCTCCCGCCGCTGTACGGTCTCATCGCCCCGGTGCCCATCCTCGTCCTCAGCCAGTTGCGCATCCGACACGCCCTGGTCTACCGGCGCGCGTTCACCGCGGCCGCGATCGGCCTGTCGCTGGGTGCGACATCGCTCGTGTTCCACGCCGCCCTGCACCCGGTCGGTGCCAGCCTGTCCGGCTCGCCGTCCGGCCAGCTCCGGTGGGTGCTGCTCGCGACGGGCTGCGCGGCGCTGCGCACCCTGATCAATAAGGGCCTGGTCGTCACCGCGGTCAAGGGATCGGAGCCGACGGCGAGCCTGCGCCAGCTGGCCTGGGACCGCGAGGTCGTCTACAACGACGTCGCCGAGCTGTGCCTGTCGGTGGTGATCGTGTTCGCGGTCGCGCACATCTCACTCATGATCGCGTTCGCGCTGCCCTTTGTGACCTTGCTTCAGCGCTCGTTCCGCCACACCCAGCTGGCCGGCGAAGCCCGGGTCGACGGCAAGACCGGGCTGCTGAACGCCGCGACCTGGCAGCGCGAGGCGCATACCGAGGTCAGCCGGGCGGTCCGCACCCGTACTCCGCTGGCCGTGGCGATGGTGGACATCGACCACTTCAAGGCGGTCAACGATACCTACGGCCACCTGGCCGGGGACGCGGTGCTGGCCGGGATCTCCGCCGCCCTGCACGGCCTGCTGCGCGACTACGACGTCGTGGGCCGGTTCGGCGGCGAGGAATTCGCCATCCTGCTCCCGCACACCAACGCGGCCGAGGCCAGGGATATCGCCGAACGGCTCCGGGTGAGACTCGCGAAGATCATCACGCCGGTGACCTCGGGGGCCGAGAGCGTGCCGCTGCGGATCACCGTGTCCATCGGCGTCGCGGCCCTGGAGGAGGCCCGCCGGGACCTCGACGAGCTGCTCGCCGCGGCGGACTCCGCCCTCTACCAGGCCAAGCAGTCCGGGCGGAACATGACCTGCCTCATCGGCGAGACCGGAGTCAGCACCAGCGGCTGAACCTCGGCCCCGGCGATTCAGCTGCCGTCGGGGAAACCGCCGCGGTGCAGCACCATGGGGAAGTGCGGCAGCAGCGTCCGCGGCCTACGGACCGACGCCCGCCAGCCGCCGGGGTAGGGCTCCAGTCCCAGCCACAGCGACGGCTGCCCGCGCGGCGCGGTGGCCAGGCGATCGAGCGCCCGGCGCAAGCCACGGACGCCGGCGGACCCGAAGCGGTCCTGCCAACCGTCCTCGATCGCCGCGAGCAGCCGGCGGCAGCCGTCCTGGGCGCTCTGGCCGGCGCAGGTGAGGCGGGCCACCTTGCCCCGGCTGCCCGCCGGATCCGGCTCCAGCACGGCGAGATCCTGTTTGCCCGCGACGCCCATCGCCATGCTGATCGCCTCTTTCGACACCCCGGCGAGCAGTGGCAGGTCGCGGACCCGAGCGCCTGGCTGATCGAGAACCCGCAGCAGGTCGGCGCTGATCGCCAGGGCCACGTCCGACTCGCGCTCGAACTCCGCGGCGAACGCGAGCAGCACCCGGGACAGCAGCACCGGCAGGCCGAGACCGAATACGTCCTCGGGCGGCAGTCGGTGCTCGGGACCTTCGGTCCGCAGCCCGTACCCCAGGATCGGCAGGCAGTCGGGCAGCCCGCCATCGAGCCTGGCGGCCGCGGCCCGCAGCGATGCCCCCAGATCCCCGAGCGCCTCGCGGCCGAACCGCTCCTGCCAGCGCTTCTCGACGACGCCGGGCAGCGGCCGCCAGACATGCTGGGCCCGCAGGCCCGCCGGTGTGGCCCGCACCGTCAGGTCGCGGCGGGGCGGCCTGGCCCGGCGGTCATCGGGACCGGGACGGACATCGATGTACCCCCACCGGCGCATGCCGTCGAGATTCGTCCCCGTGCGGGCGAGCCGTTCGAGCTCTCCGACCGTTATCGGGTCCTCACCTACGAATCGCAGGCAGTTCGACCACATCGCCATGGACACCAGCCAGGGAGCGCCCGCAGGCCGGCCGTGGCTGGTGGTCGAGTGCGGCATCTGCCGCTCGAACTTGTTGTCGCACTCGATGGTGAACGCGACCAGTACCTGGGAGAGCAGGGCGGACAAGGGCAGGCGCCCGGATACCACGTCGGCCTCCGGGGTGTGGCTTGCGGCCGATGCCGTGTCCGCCTGCCGGAGGTCGGCCGGCCGGGCCGGACGCGGCGACCGGTTCCGGGTGGCGCTGATCAGCAGGCCCCGGGCCGGGCGGCCGGCCGACGCGCGGGCTTGCGCCCCACTGGCCGGCTCGGCCGGCGGGACCGCTTGCGGCCCACTGGCCGGCGCGGCCGGCGGGACCGCTTGCGGCCCACTGGCCGGCGCGGCCGGCGGGACCGCTTGCGGCCCAGTAGCCGGCGCGGCCGGCGGGACGGCTTGCGCCTCACTGGCCGGCGCGGCAGGGCCGGGCCCGGCTCCGGGCCTGCGACCGTGGCCGCGGAGCACCTCACGCGCGTCCGTGACCTGCGCCGTCCAGCCGTGACCGGCCAGCCAGCCGACCGGGTCCCGCGGCGCGTCGGAGCGGCGCAGCGACCGCGCCCGCGAAGTCCGGGCCGCCCCGGCCGGATCCCGGCTTGCCATGGACAAGCCCAGCTGGCTTCCGGGGGCGGACAGCGTGGTCAGGTCGGCCAGCACCCCCTCGACCTGCTCCTGGGGCAGGTAGGCCAGCACGCCCTCGGCGACCCAGACCGTGGGCTGCCCCGGCTCGAAGCCGGCCGCCAGCAGCGCGCCCGGCCAGTCGGCCCGCAGATCGCAGCGGACCGGGACGCGCTCGCAGCCAGCCACAGCGGCCTGCTCAGCCAGCACCAGGTCCTTATAGTCCAGAACCTCGGCCGCGTCGAGCTCGAACCAGCGGACCCCGGGCGGCCACGGCAGCCGGAACGCGCGGACGTCGAGCCCCGCACCGAGCAGAACCACCTGCCGACGGCCCTCCCGGCAGGCGGAGCCGAGCAGCTCGTCGAGGAACACGGTCCGGGCCACCACCCAGGCCCGCAGCACGACGGCCCGCCGGTCCCCGGACGGCCTGGACGGCGACCAACCGGAGGCAGCCACGAAGGCCTCGGCCAGCGGGTCGGCGAACAAGCGGTCCGGGCGCACGGTTTCCTCGGCCCGGATGGCCGCGACCGCCAGCGCGGTCGCGGCCACTCCTTCCAGCGGGGCGGCTGAGCCCATGCTCCGGCACGCCTTCCCCGGGTACGGGACCGCGACCCGCAGTGGTGGACGTGGGTTCCGCCTCTACTCTGGCAAACCTCGTCGCCCCTCCCCTCGCCGGGCGGCACAAGCTACGGTGTCGGCATGGACAAGGTGATCGCTTCGGCGGCCGACGCGGTCGCCGACATCCCCGATGGCGCGAGCCTGGCGGTGGGTGGTTTCGGACTGTGCGGGGTTCCGATCGCGCTGATCGCGGCGCTGCTGGAGCGAGGCGCCACGAACCTGGAGACGGTCAGCAACAACTGCGGCGTGGATGACTGGGGTCTGGGCCAGCTGTTGCGGGCCAAGCGGATCCGCCGCACCACCGCCTCCTACGTCGGGGAGAACAAGGAATTCGAGCGGCAGTTCCTCGGCGGCGAGGTTGAGGTCGAGCTCGTGCCGCAGGGCACCCTGGCCGAGCGGCTGCGCGCGGGCGGAGCGGGCATCCCGGCCTTCTACACGCCGGCCGGGGTGGGAACCCAGGTCGCTGAGGGCGGGCTGCCGTGGCGCTACGACGGCTCCGGCGGGATCGCCCTGGCCTCACCGCCCAAACAGACTCGCACGTTCGACGGCCGCGAGTACGTGCTCGAGCACGCGATCGTGTGTGACTTCGGGCTGGTGCGGGCCGCCCGGGGGGACCGGCACGGCAACCTGGTGTTCCATTCCAGCGCCCGCAACTTCAACCCGCTGTGCGCGATGGCCGGCCGCGTGACGATCGCCGAGGTCGAGGAGCTGGCCGAGCCCGGCCAGCTCGACCCGGACTCGATCCATGTTCCCGGCGTGTTCGTCCAGCGGGTGGTCGAGGTGGGTACCGAGGGCAAGCGGATCGAGAAGCGGACGGTGCGTGCCTGATGGCCTTGACCCGAGACGAGCTGGCGGCCCGCGTAGCCCGGGAGTTGCACGACGGTTCCTACGTCAACCTGGGCATCGGGCTGCCGACGCTGGTGCCGAACTTCATGCCTGCGGGGGTCTCCGTGACGCTGCAGAGCGAGAACGGCGTGCTCGGCGTTGGCCCCTACCCCACCGAGGACGAGGTGGACCCGGATCTGATCAACGCGGGCAAGGAGACCGTCACGCTGCTGCCCGGCGCCTCCTACTTCGACTCCGCCACCAGCTTCGGGATGATCCGCGGCGGGCATATCGATGTGGCCGTGCTGGGGGCCATGCAGGTCTCGGCCGGCGGCGACCTGGCCAACTGGATGATCCCGGGCAAGGTCGTCAAGGGCATGGGCGGCGCGATGGACCTCGTGCATGGGGCCAAGCGGGTGCTGGTGATGATGGAGCACATCGCGCGCGACGGCAGCATGAAGATCGTCAACGACTGCTCGCTTCCGCTGACCGGACGGGCCTGCGTCCAGCGCATCATCACCGACCTGGCGGTCATCGACGTCGAGCCGGACGGCCTGGTCCTGCGGGAACTGGCGCCTGGCGTCAGCCCCGAGGAAATCATGGACCGGACCGAGCCGCCGCTGCGGTTGGATCTGTGACCGACGCGCCGGCCGACCTGCCCGCTGGCTGACCACCCCGGTCAGGACGTGCGCAGGTGGGCGGCCAGGCAGGCCCGGACGCTGTCGGTCGGGCCGGAGCAGTAAACAGCCCTGGTCACGTCACCGTTGAACTGGTCGGTGTTCCGGGCCGGCGCTGGTAGCGGGTACTTGTTGCCCACGCTGAAGTAGTCCGTGGTCCTCAGGCGCCCCAAGGCCGGCACCTTGAACGTGTTGGTGGCCGTGCTGTAGCCCCGGCCGGCGTTCAGCCTGGTGACCGTCAGCGTGATAGTGGCGGTGTTATTCGCCCGGTCCGGCGACTTCCGGCAGCTGACATTGTACGCATCGCCATTGATCAGCGGCAGAGTGCTCTCGACCGGAGGAGCCTGTGGCGTCGTCAACGAGCCAGCGAACCGGCATTCCATCACGACCCTTTTATGCCTGTCGGCGCAACTGGAGAGCTGGATTTTAACCTGCCCGGAGTGGCCGTGCCGTGAGAAACGACCAATCTGCGCGATATTCGGCGTATCGCTGAAGCAAGTGCCATTGGCGGGAGCGTTGTAGACGATTCGCGTTCCGAACCCGGCAGCTTGCCCGGCCGGCGTGTTCATCGTAGATCCGGTGACCGGCCGGCCATAGGCGACCGATGCATCGCCGCTGGTATTGCCGCTGAAATGTACGCCGTCCCGGGCCGGAGTCCAGCTGCCGTGCAGCGCCAGAAGCGCCACCGGGCCGGTCGGCGCCGAATTGATGACCGTGCCCTGGGTACCCTTGAATTCGTAATCGTACAGCAGCGCCGAGTTGCCACTCGATGCCGCCGGGCTAGATAGCAGCATGACCGGAGCGAGGACGCTTAACACCATTGCAGGACTGCGTTTGAGGGCCATAAGCACACGCGAAGGCAGCACGCCGATTCTCCCTCCGGGATTTTGGAACTATAGCGTAGGAACGTTACGATCAGCCGCCGACCGCGGCAACTCGCCCGCCCTTCACCGGGTTGAGCCCCGGCGCGCAAGCACAAAGTTCGCCAAGACCCCCCGCCAAGCGCAGCCCGGGCACCGGGCGCCCCGCCGGGCGCAGCCCGGCACCGGGGGGTCGCCACAGGCCATACACGCGACGCTTCCCGTCCGCAAGCACAGGGATCGCCAGACACCCCGCCGGGCGCAGCCCGGGTACCGGGGGCCCCGCCGGGCGCAGCCCGGCACCGGGGGGCTCCGGGGGGTCGCCCCCCCGGGCCATATGACGCGACGACCCCGGTGCGCAAGCACAGGGGTCGCCAAAGTCGCGTGGAGGTGGCGGGAATCGAACCCGCGTCCTTCAGTGCTTCACCAGGGCTTCTCCGGGCGCAGCCTGCTCTGCTTTTCTCAGCCCCGGCGGTCCTGCAGGCCTGCCACCGACGGGCTCAGCCGCTGTTAGTGTCCTAGACGGTCCCGCGGCCGGGCCGGCTAGTAGAGCCTCTTAGCTGATGCCAGACACCGGGTCAGAGGCGAGCCCGGGCTGACAGACCTCTACGCTCGCGGTCAGGCCGCGAGGGCGAAGCCAGTGCGCTTTGCGTTGGCACTTGTAAGTTACGGTCACGGGATTAACGAGGTCGCCACCGCGACCCTCGGCCCGCTTCCCCTGGTTCGACTACCGAAGTCGAAGCCTGTCACCCCCTATTGAGTTGTTCGTTGCACGCTACCCGTATAACGCCAAGCCGCCAACCCGGATTCCCCGTAGTCCCGGCGGGTCGTCGGTTAACGCGAAGCATCAGCAGCGCTAGAGCAGCCCTGATGCTCGCGTTAACGCCATGGCCCGGGCTGTGTCGCATACTGACGCGGGGCGAGCGGCCCCGGCGCCCTAGGCGGCCCGGGCGAGCCGGGCTGGGCGAGCCTGGCCTGGGCGAGCCGGGCGCGGCCCGGATTACCGGCCGAGCAGTGAGGCGGGCATCTGCTGGAGGAACTGCGCGGCCAGCGGGACTGCGGAACCCCCGGTGGACTTGCCCAGCTCGAGCACGGCGAACGCCACGTCCCCGCGGTAACCCGCGAACCAGGAGGCCTGGACGCCTTTTCCTGCTTCGCTGAGCCGCGCCTGTCCTGCCTGGCCGAAGACGGGCTGGCCGGGCAGGTCGGCCTGCTGGGCGGACCCGGTCTGCACGGCGTCCCGCATCAGGTTCCGCAGCGTGCCCATGGTCTGCTGGCTGACCAGGGCCTTCGCCGAAAGCGGTGGGTCCGCCGGGCCGGCCGGGCTGCTGATCAGCGAGGGAGTGTGCCACTGACCCGAGTCCACCTGGCCCGCGATGAGCGCCAGGCCCAGCGGGCTGACCCGGATCTTCCCGGTCCCCATGGTGTCTGCGGCCAGTTTCGCGTCCGTGGTCGGCGCGGGCATGCTGCCCGCGAAGCCCAGCAGCGGCAGCCGCCACGACGAGCCGATGCCGAACGCGGCCGCCGCTCCGGACAGCCCGCCGGGGGTCAGCCGCCGGGACAGCCCGGCGAACGCGGTGCCGCAGCCACTGGCGAAGTCGGCGCTGAACGGCGGCTGCACGCCCAGTCCGTGGGCCGGCGGGTTGTTGATGAACGTCTCGCCCCCCACGTCACTGGCGGTCGTGCACGGGACCGGGGCTCCGGCCGACAGCCCGGTACCCAGCAGGGCTGCGGTGGACACGATCGTGAATGCCTGCCCGGGGGGGTAGCGCCCGGACAGCGGGTTGGGCGAAGCGATGTGGCTGTGGCGGCCGGGCTGGCTCGCGACGGCGAGCACCTTGCCCGTAGACGCCTGCACGGCGACGATCGCGGCCGCCTGCCCGGTGCCGGCCAGTGCCTGGTTGGCCGCGGTCTGCGCGCCGACATCGAGCGTGGTGCGTACCGGCGACCCCGGCGACCCTGACCACTTGTGCAGCACCGACACGACGCGTCCGCGACTGTCTTCGACGATGACCTCGGTGGTTGGCGAGCCCACCAGCCGACGCTGGTAGTACTGCTGCAACCCGGACAGGCCGGTGGTGTTCCCCGGCTGGTAGGCGATGCCGTCCTGGCGGAACGCCCGGGAGCTCTCGGTTCCCACCGAGCCGACCACGTCGGGGGCGATGCTGTTGAACAACCGCTTGCGGACCTTGTGCACGGTCAGCCCGGGGACGTCCCGCAGCCGGCTGCTCAGCTGCGTGTAAGCATCCCGGTCGAGCGTAAGCAATCCGAGAAACGCCGCCTGCGGCGCGGAGCGTATCTGGTCCAGCACCTGCCGGATGTTCAGGCCCGTCGCCTGGCCGATGTCAGCCGCTGTCTCCTCCGGATCGGACAGCCGGTCCGGCCGCACCCCAACCAGGTAGGCGGCCGATGCCGGCAGCAGCGGCCGCCCCGCCTCGTCGAGTATCAGGGCCCGCGACGCCAGGCTGGTGCGGACCGCCAGCCTCGTCCCCGCGCGCAGGCCGGGGACGATGACGCTCGGGCTCCACCGGACCTTCCACGTCGAGCCAGTCCAGTGCAGCCCGAACCGCCCGGTGTAATTCCAGGCCGCGCCGTCTTGGCCGAGGTCGACCGAGGCGCCGAACTGCGCCTGCGCGCTGTCCCCGCTCTGGGTGATCCGCCCCATGCTGAGGTACAGAGCCGCGGCGTCGATCTGGTTGTACGCCGCGCGCAGCGCACCAGCCACGGCCGCCGGATTGCCGGTGGTGAGCTGGGCCGCCTGCAGATATTCGCCCTGTTCCCAGGACAACAGGAACGACTGCACGGTCGACTCCGCCGACGTGCCGGGCGCCCCGCCGCTGAGCAGCCCCGCGGCGACCAGGCCCAGGACCACCACGGCGCCGCAGATGCGCAGCAGGGTCGACCGGGAGAGGGCACCGTTGAGCCGCCGCCGGGGCCCGGTTGACGGCCCGTCGAGGGATCTTTCTTCCGAACGGACAGGGGTCGGCGGATCACCCGGATGCGTGAGCCGGGAGAGGTTCACCTGACCAGGATCGCCCAGACCGGCGGGAACGTCAGGCTCCGACTCACCTACGGGACGATGACCATCCAGCTGAGACGGCGGCCCGGAGGTGACCGGGGCGGGCGATGAGATCAGGCCGGCCTGAGTAGGCAGGCCCGGACGACCGGAGTCCGTCCGCTCGTCCGGGTGGGCGGACGGTACGACGGCCCGGTAACGGGCCAGGAGCCAGGATGCGCGCCTACGCGGGCCTGAATGCGCGCCCGGGCTATGGGCGGACATGGCCCTGTTCCGGGTTATCTTCGGCGGCGGAGCGCACGGTCCACCTCCCTCGCCGCATCACGGCGCGCCAGATCATGGCGCTTGTCGTACGTCCGCTTGCCGCGGGCCAGGGCGAGCTCGACCTTTGCCTTTCCGCCACTGAAGTACAGCGACAGCGGGACAATCGTGAAGCCGCGCTCGGCGACCTGGCTGGCAAGCCGGTCGATCTCTTTGCGGTGTAGCAGCAGCTTACGCGTCCGTCGGGGATCATGGTTTGTCCATGTACCCTGTGCGTACTCGGGTATGTGCAGACCGTGTAGCCAGAGCTCATCTCCGCTGATCTGTGCGAACGCTTCGGTCAGCGAGGCCCGGCCCGCGCGCAGCGACTTGACCTCGGTGCCGGTCAGCACCAGGCCTGCCTCGATCGTGTCCTCGATGTGGTAGTCGTGCCTGGCCCGCCGGTTCCGGGCGATGACCTTGACACCCTGCTCCCGCGGCACTTAAGCGGACCTCCTATCCGCTCCTGTCATACCCGCAGATAGCGCCGGAGAGTCAGGAAGGACGTTACGCCGCACAGCACCACGCCTACGACCATCGTGATCAGCACGACCTCGATCAGATCCGCGGCGCTCAACCGCACGTTGAAGGTGAAGTACTCCTGCAGGGTGTCCAGCCCCAGCGACTTGACCGCCACCAGCAGCCCGGCCGCGATGAGCCAGCCGACCAGCCCGGCGATCACGCCTTCCATCAGGAACGGCAACTGGATGTAGAAGTTGGACGCGCCGACCAGCCGCATGATGCTGGTCTCCCGGCGCCGGTTGAACGCGGACAGCCGGATCGTGTTCGCCACCAGCAGTGCCGCGGCGATGATCAGGATGATCGCGATGATTACCACCGCGTTCCGCGCCCCGTCGAGCAGCTTGTAGAAGTTGCTCAGGATGGACCGGTCGTCCACGATGTCGTCTACGCCGGAGTGCCCCTGCACCGCGCCGGCTACCACGTTGAAGTCGGCGGACGGGTTCTTGAGCTTCACCTGGAATGAATCCGGGATGTCTCCCCGGCCGACGGTCTTGACGAACGACGAGTCCTGCGAGAAGTCCTGCTTGAAATGGTTGTAGGCCTGCGTCTGTGATTCGTAATACACCTGCGCGACCTGCGGCAGGCTTTGCAGCACCTGCCGGATCGAGTCCCGCTGGGTGGTAGTGGCGGGCCCGTTCTGCCGGCACTGCGGGCTGACGCTGGTGGACGTGCACAGGTAGACGGAGATCTCGACCTTGCCCTGCCAGTAGGTCCTGGTGTTGTTCACCTGCTTGACGAACAACAGGCCGGTGCCGAGCAGGGACAGGCTGATGGCTACCACCACCACGAGCGCGATCGTCATGGTGAGGTTACGCCGCAGACCCGTCCACACCTCGTGGAAGACAAACTGTGCGCGCATCGCTGCTGATCCCTCGGTAGTTCCGGGCGGCCCGCCCATGCCTGAGCCGCCGATGGTCTGGGGACGGATTAGTAGGCCTGGCCGTACACCCCGTGGGACTGGTCCCTGACCACCTTGCCGAACTCGAGCTCCACCACGCGCTTGCGCATCGAGTCCACGATCGCCGCGTCGTGCGTGGCCATGACCACGGTAGTGCCGGTCCTGTTGATCCGGTCGAGAACCTTCATGATGCCGATGGACGTGGCCGGATCGATGTTGCCGGTGGGCTCGTCTGCCAGCAGGATCATGGGCCGGTTGACGAAGGCCCGGGCCATCGCGACCCGCTGCTGCTCGCCGCCAGACAGCTCGTCGGGCATCCTGTCGTGCTTGCCCTCCAGGCCCACCAGGTCGATGACCTCAGGAACGACCTTGCGAATGAACCGGCGTGGCTTACCGATGACCTCCAGCGCGAACGCGACGTTCTGGTAGATGTTCTTGTTCGGCAGCAGCCGGAAATCCTGGAAGACGCAGCCGATCCGGCGCCGGAGCAGCGGGACCCGCCATTTGGTCAGCCGGGCCAGGTCCTTGCCGGCCACGTGGATCCTTCCCTCGGTGGGTCGCTCCTCCTTGAGCACCAGCCGCAGGAACGTCGACTTACCCGACCCGGACGGGCCGACGAGGAAGATGAACTCGCCCTTCTCAACATCGATGTTGACGTTTTCCAGCGCCGGCCGGTTCTGGCTCGGGTACAGCTTGGTGACGTTATCGAAGTGGATCACAGATTCATCACACGCGATCGGTAAGATGGGGAGGTAATGCTCTGCTTGCGGGTCTGCCTGGGTTGGCTTCGGGACAGTCTAGGGCGGAAACTCGCAGCGAACGTCCAACATCGCTGAACTGACCGGGGCGCCAGGCCGGCCGAAGGGAAGCCTGATGAGCTGCGAACACCTGATCTGCGCACACTGCGCCGGCCCGGTCGTGGAAGGTCGCTGCGCCGCTTGCAGGCAAGCTCGCGCGGAAGTGCACCATAGCCACCCGCAGCTCGGCGTGCCGTTGCTGATCATGGCGTTGATCGCCACGGTGCTGCTCATGCTCGCCCTGCAGCACTGAGGGCGGTGCTGGGATAACCATGCTTGCTGGCCTACGGCCAGCTTCGCCCTTGGCCCGTCCTCAGAATGCTTGCCCGGTGGGACGACCCCCCGGAACCCCCTGATGCGGGCTTCGCCCGCTGGGAAGCGACCACCTTCGTACCAGCCTGGAGGTAACCCCGGAACCCCAATACGTGCTTCGCCCGCTAGGCGGCGGCTAGTTTGACCCTTGCTCTTGGCGCTTGAGCCAGCGGATTTCGGCTTCGATGAACTCATCGATGTCGCCGTCGAGCACGGCCGCGGTGTTGCTGGTCTCGACGCCGGTCCGCAGGTCCTTCACGCTCTGGTAGGGGTACAGAACGTAGTTACGGATCTGCGTCCCCCAGCTGCTCGTGGTCTGGCCGCGCAGCTCGGATAGCGTGTCCGCCTCCTCCTGACGCTTGCGCTCGAGCAGCTTCGCCTGGAGCACGGACATCGCCGTGGCCCGGTTCTGCAGCTGGCTCCGCTCGTTCTGGCAGGACACCACGATGCCGGTGGGCAGGTGGGTGATCCGGACCGCCGAGTCGGTGGTGTTGACACCCTGCCCGCCTGGCCCGCTGGACCGGTAGACATCGACCCTGATCTCGTCCTCGTTGATCTCGATGTGGTCGGCGGTCTGCACCACGGGTACCACGTCCACGCCGGCGAACGAGGTCTGCCTGCGGCCCTGGTTGTCGTACTTGGAGATGCGGACCATCCGGTGCGTGCCGTGCTCGCCGCGCAGCCAGCCGTAGGCGTAGGGCACCTTGACCGCGAACGTGGTGGACTTGATCCCGGCTTCCTCGGCGTAGGACGTGTCGTAGATCTCGGTCGGGTAACCGTGCCGTTCGGCCCAGCGCAGGTACATCCGCATCAGGTTCTGCGCGAAGTCGGCGGCGTCCGCCCCGCCGGCCTGCGAGTTGATCGTGATGAGCGCTTCGCGGGAGTCGTACTCGCCGGACAGCAGCGTGCGCACCTCGAGCTGGTTGATCTCCTCCCGGAGCGCGCGCAGGTCACGCGTGGCCTCGTCCCGGGTGGGCTCGTCGTTCTCGCTGTCGGCGAGCTCGAACATCACCTGGGTATCGTCGAGCCTACGGCGCAAGGCCTCCACCCGGGAGATTTCGCCTTCGAGGTAGGCCAGTCTGCGCGTGACCGCCTGAGCGTTCTCCTGGTCCTCCCACAGGTTGGGACTCGATGCCGTTTCGCGCAGCCTGTCCGCCTCTCGCCGCATGGAGTCCAGGTCAAGGACGACTTCCACGCCGGCCAGCTTCGACGAGAGGTCCTTGATCTCCTCCGCCGGGTCGGTCACTGCTGCCATGCCTAGAAGCCTACGCGAGCGCGAGCAGAGCTACGGTCAGCCGGCCTCAGGCAGCGCACTGCCCTGGACCAGCGCCCGGATGGCGCGGACGGCCACCGACAGCGTGGCCATGGTGAAGCGGTCGGTCTCCCAGATCTCGGTCAGGGTCTGGGTGGCCCGGCCCACCGCCGCCTCGTTCCGCTCGACCCAGCGGGCCAGCCGCGCCTCCGGGCTGCCCCCACCGGTGACCTGCAGCACGTCGCGGGCGAGCGCGGCGTGCGCGGCGTACAGGTCGTCGCGCAGCGCCGACCGGGCCGCGGTGTTCCACCTGTCGTCGCGCGGCAGCGCCGTGATCCGGTCACGCAGGCTGGTGATCTCCAGCCGCTCGGCCAGGTCGAAGTAGACTTCCGCGGTCTCCTCCACGCTGCGCCCGGTGTCAGCGGCTATCTCGATGATGTCGAAGGCGGAGTACGCGGGCACCATCGCGGCCGTTCGGTCGGCCAGGTCATCAGGCACGCCGGCGGACACATAGCTTTCCCGCCGCTCGGCGAATCCCGCAGCGTCCAGGCCGGTGAGCAGCTTGGGCAGGCCGGAGCCGACGGCGAGCACGCCGCGGGCGAAGAAGTCCACCGTGGCCTGGATGTCAAACGGTGACCGCCGGTTGTGCAGCAGCCAGCGGGCCGCGCGCTCGGCGAGCTTGCGCCCCTCGAGCAGCAGCGAGATCTGAGTGCTCACGTCCACCTCGCCGTCCAGCTGGTGCACCTCGGCCCAGAACGAGGGCATGTCGAAGACCTCCCGGGCCACCAGCCAGGCACGGGTGATGTCGGGGCCCGAGGCCCCTGTCTCCTCGTTCAGCCGGAACCAGAAGGTGATGCCGGACTGGTCGACCATCTCGTTGACCACGACCGTGGTGATGATCTCGCGGCGCAGCGGGTGCACGGCCATGTCCTGCTCATAGCCGTGGCGCAGCGGCTGAGGGAAGTACTTGACCAGCGCGCTGTGCAGGTACGCGTCGTCGGGCAGGGTGGAGCCGAGCACGTCCTGGGCCGAGTCGATCTTGGTGCGGGCCAGCAGCACGGCGAACTCCGGGCTGGTCAGGCCCCCGCCCGCCGCCCGCCGCTCGGCGATCTCCTTGTTTCCCGGCAGGGTCTCCAGTCGGCGCACCAGCTTGCCGTCCCGTTCCAGCTTGCGCAGGTAGCGGGCGTGCACGTGCAGCATCGAGTCCGCCTGCGCGGTAGCGGCGGCGAGCACGACGTTCTGGCTGTAGTTGTGCGGCAGTACGAGCGCGGCTACCTCATCGGTCATCTCCTGCAGCAGTTCGTCGCGCTGCGGCATCGACATCCGCCCGCCGCGGACCGGCCGGTTCAGCAGGATCTTGATGTTGACTTCGTGGTCCGAGGTGTCCACGCCGGCGCTGTTGTCGATGAAGTCGGTGTTGATCAGGCCGCCGGCCCGCGCGAACTCGATCCGGGCGGCCTGGGTCAGGCCGAGGTTGCCGCCCTCGCCGACCACTTTGACCCGCAGCTGGGGAGCGTCGATCCGGATTCCGTCGTTGGACCTGTCGCCGGCCGCGGCCTGCGTCTCCGTGCTGGCCTTGACGTAGGTACCGATCCCCCCGTTCCACAGCAGGTCCACCGGGGCCGCGAGCACCGCGGAGACGAGCTGGGCCGGCGTGAGCGCCGTCACCCCCGGGTCTAGGTCAAGCGCCACCCTGACCTGCGGGTAAATCGGCACCGACTTCGCCGTCCTCGGCCAGACGCCGCCGCCCTCCGATATCAGCGAGGTGTCGTAGTCGGCCCAGCTGGACCGGGGTAGCGCGAAGAGCCGCTGCCGCTCGCCGAAACTGATCGTGGCATCGGGGTTGGGGTCGAGGAATACGTGCCGGTGGTCGAACGCGGCCACCAGCCTGATGTGCCGGGACAGCAGCATCCCATTGCCGAACACGTCACCGGACATGTCGCCGATGCCGACCACGGTGAAGTCGTCGGTGTCGACATCGCTCCGGAGCGTGCGGAAGTGGTAGCGCACCGATTCCCACGCCCCCCGCGCGGTGATCCCCATCTTCTTGTGGTCGTATCCGTGCGAGCCACCGGAGGCGAACGCGTCGCCGAGCCAGAACCCGTATGCGTTCGCTATCTCGTTGGCCACGTCGGAGAAGGTCGCGGTGCCCTTGTCCGCCGCAACGACCAGGTAAGGGTCGTCGCCGTCGTGCCTGACCACGCGGGGCGGCGGCACCACCTCATCGCCATTGAGGTTGTCGGTGATGTCCAGCATGGCGCTGACGAACATCCGGTAGCAGGCCAGGCCCTCCTCGGCGTAGGCCGTCCGGTCGGAGGGATCGGGCAGCTGCTTGCCGACGAACCCGCCCTTGGCTCCGGCCGGGACGATGACCGAGTTCTTCACGTCCTGCGCCTTCACCAGGCCGAGGATCTCGGTGCGGAAGTCCTCCTGCCGGTCCGACCAGCGCAGCCCGCCCCGGGCCACCCGGCCGAACCTCAGGTGGATGGCCTCGAACCGGGGCGAGTACACGAACATCTCAAACCGCGGCCGGGGCGCGGGCAGGTCCGGTACCCGGCCCGGGTCCAGCTTGATGACCAGGTACGGTGCCTGCGGACTTGGCACCGGCGCGCCGTCGCGCTGCTGGTAATAGTTGGTCCGCAGGGTGGCCTCGATAAGGGCGAGGTACGAGCGGAGGATCCGGTCCTGATCGAGGCTGGCCACCTCGTCAAGCTCGCCGCGGATCTCCTCGGCGATCGCCTCGCACCGCTCGGCCTGGCCTTCGGCCCGCTGCGGGTCGAACCGCGACTCGAACAGGCGGACGAGGAGCCTGGTGATGGTGACGTTCGACCTCAGCACCCGGGCGATGTAATCCTGGCTGAACGTGATGCCTGCCTGCCGCAGGTACCTGGCGTAGGCCCGGAGCACGACCACCTGCCGCCAGTTCAGCTCGGCCGCCAGGACCAGCGCGTTGCAGCTGTCGTCCTCGGTGAGCCCGTGCCACAGGGCGATGAGGGCGTCGGAGAACTGGTCCTTCACCGCTTCTTGCTGGGCCGCCCCCGGCTGGGAGGCGCCGCGCAGGCCGAAGTCGTAGATCCAGAACGGCTGCCGGTCCTGCCCTCGAGACGCGAACTCATACGGGTGCTCGTCCACCACCTCCACGCCCATGTGCTGCAGCTGCGGCAGCACCTGCGACAGTGTGATCGGGGTGCTCGTCCGGTAGATCTTCAGCCGCCACGACCGCTGCGGCTCCTCAGTGACCGCATCCTGGTCCGCGTCCACGCCGCCCGACCCGGTGGCCTCGGCGTCGTGCTGGTGGCCGGTACTCTGGTAGAGCTCGACCGCGACCGGTTCGCCGGACTCGCGGAGCCGGGTGATCCGGCGCAGGTCGGCCACCGCAGCCGCGGCGGACGTGTCCGCCTTGTACGTCTCCGGTATCACGTCGGCGAACGCGGCGGCCAGCGCGCGGCCTTGCCGCGGGCCGAGCTCGCGCACCGCTTCCTCGTGCAGGTCGTCGTCCCAGGACCGGACGGCCGCCGCGACCTGGCGCTCGAGTTCGGCCGCGTTCACGTCGGGCAGTGGCCGGCCGCGCTCTGCGCGGACCACCACCTGCAGCCGGGCCAGCACGGACTCGCTGATCATGGCGAAGTAGTCCGCGGAGACACCGTTCAGTGCCTTGATCAGGATTTCCTGGGTGCGCAGGCGCACCTTCGTATTCCACCGGTCCCGCGGCAGGTAGATCAGGAAGGTCATGTACCGGCCGTATGGGTCCCGGCGCAAGAACAGCCTGGTCTGCCTGCGCCCGCCGAGCCGCAGCACGCCCAGCGCGATCGGGGTGAGCTCGGCCACCGAGGTCTGGAACAGCTCTTCCCGCGGGTACGTCTCGAGGATCTCCTCCAGATCCTTGCCGTCGTGGCTGTCGGGGGGGACGCCCGCAGCCGCGAGCACGCTGGTCAGCTTCCGCCGGAGCACGGGGATGTGCCTGATGCTCTCGGAGTACGCGACGTGCGTGAACAGCCCGAGGAACCGGTACTCGCCGACCACCTCGCCCGAGTCGTCGAACCTCTTGAGCGCTACGTAGTCCAGGTAGTACGGGCGGTGCACGGTGGACCGCGAGTTCGCCTTGGTCAAGACCAGCCGGACCGGCTCCTTGGCCTTCGCCGACACCTCGGGCGGCAGCGTGGCCAGCGCGTCCGCCCCGGCCTCGTCGTGTCTCAGGATGCCCAGGCCGGTTCCCGGCACCGCCCGCAGGGCCATCCCGGCCGACCCCTCGATCAGGTCGTACTCGCGGTAGCCGAGGAAGGTGAAGTGGCCGTCCACCAGCCAGCGCAGCAGCGCCTCGACCTCCCGGTCATCGACGTCGCCGTACACAGCCGACTCATCACGGCCCTCCGCGGCGAGCCGGTCGGCCAGCTGCACCGCCGCGGTCCGCATCCGGTCGTAGTCCTCCACGGCGACCCGGACGTCGTCGAGGACGGCCCGCAGCTGCGACTCCAGCTTCTGCTTGCTCAGGTCACCGGACGGCTTGGAGACCTCGATGTGCGTCCAGGACTCGTTGATCTCGTCGCTGGCGGCATAGCCGTCCTCGACCGGCCCGAGCACCTTGCGCAGGGTGCCGGTGACGTCCCGGCTGACCCGTAGCTGCGGGTGCACCATGAGGCCGATCTCGAGGTTGTTCCGGTTCAGCCCCATCGTCACCGAGTCCACCAGGAACGGCATGTCGTCGGTGACGATGTCCACCACCGCGCGGTCGGGGTCGAACGCCACGTGATCGTCGTCGGGCTCGGCCGGGACCCGGACGCAGACCAGCGGCTTGCCCTGGGGGCGCCGCGCCCCGAGCCTGGCGTGCTCGGCCGCCACCGCGGCCGCCCGATCGGGCCCGATGGCGGTCAGGTCGTCCGGCGGGAAGTGCCGGTAGTAGGCACGCAGGTAGTCGAGCGGGTCACCGACGTCCGGGAAGTCGTCGCCCAGCAGGCTGGCCAGCCGGTCCGCCGCCGACACCAGCAGTGATTCCTTCTGCTCGCCGGAGTTCACCAGGATCGGTTCCACCGCGTGCGCCCCTTTCCAGCGTCGGCTTGTTCGCTACAGCCGGTCACGAAGCTCCCAAAGCAGCGGGTAATAGTGCAACGACAGCCGGCTCCTCAGGTAGGGGGCGCCGGTCGAGCCGCCGGTGCCGGACTTCGTGCCGATCTGCCGTTCCACCATGGCCACGTGCCGCGCCCGCCAGACCCCGGCCAGCTCGTCATGGGTTAGCAGGTCCTCGGCGAGCTCCCACAGATCGTCATAGTCCGCGCGGTCCCTGGCGATGGTGATCAGCGAGGAGAGCAGCTGCGCATCATCCTCGGCGGCCAGGCCACGCGCCCGGAGCAAGCTCACGTACCCGTCCCACAGTGAAGGCTCGGCAAGACGCCGGTTGAGCCGTTCCCGCTCAGCATCGGTGAGAGACCGGAAACGCGCAAGGAATCTCTCGTCCTTCACCCCGGACAGGAACTCAAGCTCGCGGAACTGCGCCGACTGAAAACCGCTGGCCGGGGAGAGGTTCGCCCGGAAGTCGAGGAAGTCCTGCGGGGTCATCGTCTCCAGGATCTCCACCTGGGCGACGAGCAGCCGCTCGATCGCGTGCACCCGGGTCAGCAGGTGCCGGGCCTGCCATATCTGGCCCACGAGCATCTCGTCCCTGGCCGCCTCGAGCTCGAACAGGAGCTGCTTGAACCACAGCTCGTAGACCTGGTGGACGGTGATGAACAGCAGTTCGTCATGGGCCGGCGGCTCGGCCTGCGGGACCTGCTGGCTGAGCAGGCCGGGCAGATGCAGGTAGCTGCCGTAGGTGAGCAGGCCACCCTCTTCGCCGAAGCTCCTGGACCGGGCAGGCTCTGCCGCACCGTCCTGGGCCGACCCCGGTGCGGCGTCGGCAGGCCCGCCGGGCCGCGCTGCCTGGCCTGGCTGTGCCGGTACCGGTTGCGGTGGCCGCGCCCGCCGGGGCTCCCCGTCGGGCCGCGGCCTGGCCGCACCACGCCGTTGTGGTGATGTCACGGTGTCCCCCAGGATAGACCCGCGGACCGGGCCGCGAGCCAGCCTGCCGACCGGCCGCCGCCGATACCGGGCCCGGCCGGTGGCCGGGGCGTTGATCAGCTTTCCCTGCCGCTGGGAACGGCCGGGAGGGTCAGCTCGTCGATGGTTCGCACCACGGCATCGGTGTCCGCCAGGTCGGCGAGGACGGCGTCGGCGCCGGCCGCGGCGAGTTCGGCGTGGGTGGCCCGGCCGCTGACCACAGCGATCGACCGGGCACCGCCCACCCGGGCGGCCTCCACGTCGCGCGGCGAGTCGCCGATGTACGCGGTGCCCTGCTCCGTGAGGCTGACGCCGCGGGACTCCTTGGCGCGCAACCTCGCCACCTGCAGCAGCGTTCCCTTCGGGTACACATCGGAGCCGAACCCCCCGATCTCGGCGTCGATCAGGCCGTCCAGGCCGAAGGCCCGCAGCTTCACGGTCGCGTTCGGCCTGATCGTCCCGGTAAGGACGGTCTGCAGCACGCCGGGCAGCCGGGCCACCGCGGTGAGCGCCTCCTTCGCGCCGGGAAGCAGCCGGCCCTTCGTCGTCAGCAGGTCGCGCCGGGCCTCGAAGGCGCGGGCCAGCGCGTCGTTATACGCCGCCAGCAGGCGCTGGGCATCCTTGTCGACGTCGACGGCAAGCTCTGGCGCGTTCAGCGCTAGTGCCTCGAAGAACACTTCCGAGTCGGTCCGCCCGGCCGTCGACGGCAGTTGCACCAGCCGACGCCCCGTCACCTGGCCGAACGCGTCCGCGCAGGCCTCGCGGGTTACCTGTCCGACGTCGAGGAGGGTGAGATCGATGTTCCACAGGATGAGGCGGTGGATGGGGGCCTCCGGTGCTGGCCGGGAAACACGGAGTGCGGCCTAACGCGGTCACAGCGCCGCGCCAGGCGCTGACCATGCTAGCCGCGTGGCCGCCCGGCCAGCGGCGGCCCGACCAGGCTAGTGGCGTGCCAGCCCGGCCAGCAGGACGCCAGCCCAGCCAGCAAGACGCCAGCCCGGCCAGCGGCAGGGCCGACCAGGCTAGTGGCGTGCCAGCCCCGCCAGCAGGACGCCAACCCGGCCAGCAAGACGCCAGCCCGGCCAGCGGCAGGGTCGCCCGCCCGGCCAGCGGCAGGGTCGCCCGGCCGACGTCAGGGGCGGGCCCCGTTTTATCATCAGCACCTGATCGGTTCGGGGCGCGGACCGGCCGCAGCCGGGGGTCAGCCGGCGGGTGGCCGGCGATGAGGCGTCTCACTTCACGGCGCGGACGTTTCCGCGGAAACGTCGGCGTGTTCTCGGCGGCACGCTTGCGGGATCCGACCCGGGATGATCCTGGGTAAGGCGGGCACGCTATCGTGAGCGCTCAATGAACGCTGAACCGCTGCCCGCCGTGGCAGTCCGCATTGTCGTGGGGTATGACGGCTCCCCTCCGGCCGACCGGGCTCTGGACGCCGCGGTCCGCCTGCTGCAGGGCCGGACCGGCGGCATCACCGCGGTGTATGTGGCGCACATGACCAGCACGGCCATGTTGTCGGCAGACGCCATAGTCGAGATCGAAAATGACTTCGACCAGGTCGAGAAGGAACTCCGGACCGCGGTCGGCGAGCGGCTGCGCGGTCACGTGGACGACTGGGATCTCGAACGGCGGCAGGGTCAGATCCCGCACGAGCTGATCGCGGTAGCCGACGAGGTTCACTCCGGCCACCCTGATGACACCGTCGTCATCGTGGTCGGGAGTTCATCCAGTGCCGTTCATCGCATGGTCGGTTCGGTGCCGGTGAACTTGGCCCGTCACTCACCGTTCCCCCTGGTGATCGTGCCGTAGCCGGCTGTGGCCGGCTATGTGTCCGGCTGGCCGCGGGCTCGTCCCAGTATGTGAGACAGAGTCCGGGTGCGCCGTTATGGCGGAGCGTTAGTAGCGCTATGACGCGACTAACGCTTCGCGCTGACGGCTGACCTTCCACAGCAACCCCCGCCAGACGCTCAGCCTCCGCTGAACCACCTGGCCCGCGGGTGTGCATCAGCAGCTCCCGGGTGCACACCCGCGATCGCCGTCCCCGGGCCGGTCACCAGTCGGCCGTAGTCTGGGTAACTTGAGACAGGCGGTACGGCCGGGAGGGGCGGATGAGGCCGCGGATCGGCGTGTCGAGCTGCCTGCTCGGCGAGCAGGTCAGGTTCGACGGCGGGCACAAGCGGCACAGGTTCCTTGCTGACGTGCTCGGCCGCTACGTGGACTGGGTGCCGTTCTGCCCAGAGGTCGCGATCGGGCTGGGCACGCCACGGGAGACGCTGAAGCTGACCGACGACGGCCGCCTGATCAACCGGAGCCGCACCGCCGACCACACGGCCGAAATGGCCGCGCTCGCGCTGCCGTCCGACATCGACGGTTACGTGTTCAAGGCGAAGTCGCCAAGCTGCGGCATCCACGGCATCCCGCGCTACTCCGGCGACGACCAGGCGGCCGACCGGCACGGACGGGGTGTCTACGCCGGCCGGCTCATCGATGCCTGCCCGCTGCTGCCGGTCGAGGACGAGGGACGGCTCACCGATGACGTGCTGCGCGAGGCCTTCGTCGAGCGGATCTTCGCCCGGGCCCGGCTGCGGGAACTGCTCGCCACGCGATGGCAGCCCCGCGACCTGGTGGCCTTCCACGCCCGGCACAAGCTGCAGATCCTCGCGCACGACCCGGAGGCCTACCGCCGGGCAGGCCGCGTGGTCGCCGGGGCCGGCTGGCGGCCGCGGGCCGCCGTGCAGGCCGAGTACGGCGAGCTTTTCTGCGCCGCGCTGCACGGCAGCGCCACCCGCGGCCGCCACACGAACGCGCTCTTGCACGCGTTCAGCCAGGTCAGCGACGTGCTAGACGACACCAGACGCAACGACCTGGTGGACCGGATCGAGGCCTACCGGCGCGGAGACACGCCGATCAGCGTCCCGATCGCGCTGCTCGCGCACCACGCGCGCGGTGCCGGGTTGCGCTGGCTGGCCGAGCAGACTTACCTGGCGCCGTATCCGGCCGCGCTCGGCCCAAGCCTCGGCGCGGGCGGCAGCTGAGGCCGCGCTACCCCATGCGCAGCTCTCCCCGCACTCCATCGCCGTCCACGCCGCTCCGCGCACTCGCTGACCTCCCTCAATGCTGGCAGCGTCCGGGACGGCTGAGCACGGCGAGTTCGTGATAGAGGTCAGCTTCTACGGTGCCCCGCCCGGCTGGTGATTAGAGCGGGCAAGGACGCTCTCAGCGCCGCGGCGGCGTACCGGGTCACCACAGCTGGCTGGAGGAGGCTGCCCGTCCGGGCCGGCCGGTGGGAGGCGAAGGGATGGCTGGTCGCCCGCGCCGGGTGCTGGCCGCCCGCCAGTGCTTCTCAGACCACCTGGCGCCTACCTCGATGGTCAAGAGCATGAGATAGAAGATGGGGAAAATGAAAAACGGGATAGGCGCACCGGTGGCGAACGACAGGACCACAGGTACAGCTATCGCAAGGGCCGCGCAGATGCCCGCCTTGGCCGCCTTGCTCATCGGCTGCCGGGCTTTCGCGCGAGCAGCATGCCGATGCGGCCTAGCGTCGGCCAGCCCGGCGGGCAGGTCAGCAGTGACCTCGGCCAGGTCCGCGTAGCTCCGCGACGCCAGCGCCTGGCCCAGCCGCTGGCCGAATTCGTCCTTGTCCAGCATGCCGTGCACGAACGCGGCCTTGAGGGTGCCGATCACCTGCTCGCGGTCGGCGTGCGCGGCCCGCAGGTGACCGCCGCCTGCCGCTATCTCGTCTCCCGGCCCTGCCATCACCGGCACCTCCCCCGAGCACGACGCACGCAAAGCGTAGCGCGACGAGTTCGTCATGCAAGTCAGCTTCTACGGCAGACCGCCCGGCTGGTGGATCACCGCAGGTTAGGACGGTCTCAGCGCCGCCTCGGCGCACAGCCGCCGCCTCTGGGGACGACGGCTCCGGGCTGTCTCGGCGACGTGCCGGTCGCCGTGACCGGCCGGAGGAAGCTGCCTGCCCGGGTCCGCCGGTGGCAGGCGCCGGGATGCCTGACCGCCCGCGCCAGGCGCTCGCGGCGGCGTTACCTGCCTGCGGGAGCGGTTCTGCTCCCATGCCTCGACCATCAAGGCCCCAGCGAACGACGTGGCCAGGGCGAAGTAGAACACGGACAGGACGAAGAATGCGCCATTACCGGTTAGGAAAAAGGCGGCCACCAGAACGGCTTGCGGAATGCTCAGGCATGCAACCTGCGCGGCCACCTTTACTCTCTTGTCAATCGGTTTCCGGGATCGCGCCCGGGCGGGGGTTCGCTGCGGCTGGGTTCCGATCGGCCTGGCGGGGATGTCGCCGGTGACCGCGGCCAGGTCCGCGTAGGTCCGAGCCGCGAACGCCCGGTCCACCCGCTGGCCGAATTCGTCCCGGTCCAGCATGCCCAGCACGAACGCGGCCTTCAGGGCGCTGATCACCTGCTCCCGGTCAGCGTGCGACGCCCGCAGGTGACCGCGGCCTGCTGCCCTGGCCACCATCTCGTCTCCCGGCCCTGCCATCACCGGCACCTCCCCCGAGCACGACGCACGGAAAGCGTAGCGCGGCGAGTAGTGAGGCAGGCCAGCGCCTACGGCGACCCGCCCAGCTGGTGGATCACCGTCAACTTGACGGGCACACCGCCGACCAGCTCACCCGCGCCTCGGCGGCCATGGATGCCATCCTCATCCCGGGCGAGGTGAGCGGCCAGTGAGCGCGATTGGCTTCCCCGGTGGCTCCCCAGAATCACCGCATAGCCGCTGGCCTGCGCGGACACTGCTATCTCGCTAGCCCATGTGCGGGTAGCGGTAGTCGGTCGGCGGAACGAACGACTCCTTGATAGCGCGGGCGTTCACCCATCGGATGAGGTTGAAGATCGACCCCGCCTTGTCGTCGGTCCCGCTGGCCCTGGCCCCGCCGAACGGCTGCTGCCCCACCACCGCGCCGGTCGGCTTGTCGTTGATGTAGAAGTTGCCGGCCGAGAACCGGAGTATCTCGTCGGCCTCGACGATGGCCCCCCGGTCCCGGGCGACGATCGCGCCGGTCAGTGCGTACTTGGCCACGTCGGCGGCCTGCGCGAGCATCTCCGGGTACGCCGTGTCGTCGTAGACGTGCACGGCCAGGATCGGCCCGAAGTACTCCGTGGTGAAGATCTCGTCAGTCGGGTCGGCGCACTCCAGCACGGTGGGCTGTACGAAGTAGCCTTCGCTGTCGTCGGCCCGGCCGCCGGTGAGCACCCGGATCGATTCGGAGGACATGGCGCGCTCCAGCGCCGCGGCGTGCTTGGCGAACGCCCGGTCGTCGATGACCGCCCCCATGAACAGCGACAGGTCCGCCGACACGTCGCCCATGGTCAGCGACTCCACCTGGCCGATGAAGTCGTCGCGCATCCGGGGCCAGATCGAGCGCGGTATGTAGCAGCGGGAAGCGGCAGAGCACTTCTGCCCCTGGTACTCGAACGCACCGCGGATCAGCGCCGTGATCAGCACGTCCTGGTCGGCTGAGGAGTGGGCAACGACGAAGTCCTTGCCGCCGGTCTCGCCCACCAGCCTCGGGTAGCTCCGGTAGCCGGCGATGTTCTCGCCCACGGTCCGCCACAGATGCTGGAAGGTGCGAGTCGAGCCGGTGAAGTGGATGCCGGCCAGATCCGGGTGGGTCAGCGCGACCCGGGACACCGCCTGGCCATCGCCGGTCACCATGTTGATCACGCCGGGCGGCAGGCCGGCCAGCTCGAGCACGCGCATGATGAAGTGCGCGGACAGCTGCTGGGTGGGCGAGGGCTTCCACACCACGGTGTTGCCGAACAGCGCGGGCGCGGTCGGCAGGTTGCCCGCGATCGAGGTGAAGTTGAACGGCGTGATGGCCAGCACGAACCCCTCGAGCGGGCGGTACTCCATCCGGTTCCAGCTGCCGGCGGCCGATTCGGGCTGCTCGGCGAGCAACCGCCGGGCGAAGTGGACGTTGAACCGCCAGAAATCGATCAGCTCGCAGGCCGCGTCGATCTCGGCCTGGATCGGAGACTTGGACTGGCCCAGGATCGTGGCCGCGTTCACCGTCGACCGCCATGGTCCGGCCAGCAGATCCGCGGCCTTGAGCAGGATCGCGGCCCGGTCGTCGAAGGACAGCGCCCGCCAGCCGGGCGCGGCCTCGGCCGCGGCGTCGATCGCGGCGGATACGTCCCGGTCGGTCGCGTTGCCGAGCCGGCCGAGTACGTGATGATGATTGTGCGGCTGGACCACGTTGATCAGCTCGCCACCGCCCAGCCGGTGGTGACCGCCGATGGTCATGGTCAGGTCGGCCTGCCCGCTGGCGAGTTCCTTGATCTTGCTCTCCAGCGCGGCTCGGTCCGGGCTGCCCGGCGGGTACTGCCGGACGGGCTCGTTGGCCGGCACCGGCACATTGGTCACGGCATCCATGGTCCTCATAGTGCCTGGTCCCGGTCAGTCGAACAAATAAGGCAGCTCCTGCACGGCGTACCAGAGCAGCTCGTGCCCTTCCGCGCTGTCTACGGTGAATTTCGCGTCGTCGTCACCGCGATCGGCGGCCGGGGTCGCGGCCGCCGCCGCGCGCACGTCCGCGGCGGAGGACGGGTCGTCCACGTGCGCGGACGCCACCCGGGTCAGCGGCACGGGGGCGTCGATGCGAACCGCGGCGGGCTCGTCGAGGTCGCCGCAGTTGGTGACCTGCTCGTCGGGGATGTCGGCGGCCAGCGTCACCCTGCGCGGCGGGGCGGCGGCATCGGCGGCCAGCAGCCGCAGCGACGCGCGGGCGGCCACGGCCATCGCCGCGTATTCGAGCTCCTCCAGGTCGCCGCTTGCGTACCACTCGCGCAGCGCCGGCGTGACCGCGAACCCGGCCAGCGGCGCCGGGCCGATCTTTCCCGCCTGAAGCGCCGCCGCCAGCTCCGGCAGCGTGGACGCCAGGTAGACGCGCATGGCCACCTCGGTTCGGTGCGGGTGATCAAATCTTGTCAGCCGAACGGCTGGCGCGCAGGCCGTCCGCGGCAACCGGATCATCGTCCGGGGAAATCGGATCGACCGGCGGAGCAACCGGATTGACAGCAGCAGGACCAACCGGATTGACAGCAGCAGGACCAACCGGATTAACGGGCACCGCAGCCGGATCCACAACCGACGCAGCCGGATGCACCACCGACGCAGCCGGATCGACGGGCGAGGCAACCGGGGCGGCCGGCATGCGGGCTCCGACCACCGCGATGACCGCGGCCAGCGCCTGTTCCAGGCTGTCGTGCTCCCAGATCCGCACCACCTGCCAGCCAGCCGAGGCCAGCGTCTCGTCCGCCACGCGATCCCGCTCCACGTTCCGGGCCAGCTTCGGCGTCCAGTACCAGTCGTTGGCCCGGGGCTTGCTGCCGTGCTCCGGGCAGGCGTGCCAGAAGCAGCCGTCCACGAAGACGGCGACCCGGCGTGCGGTGAAAGCGATATCGGGGCGTACCCGTCTGCCGCCGTCCAGGTCGAGCCGGTAGTCCTTGCGGAACCGGTAGCCGCGCTTGTGCAGGGCACGTCGCAAGGCGAGCTCGGGCTTGGTGTCGGTGCGGCGGTTGGCGCGCATGTTCGCGCTGCGTCCCGGACTGGACGGATGCGGATACTCCGCCATGCCCGCCTACGTTAGCCCGTCACCGGCCGCCATGGCGGTCGATGGCACATCGCCGACGCTATAGGGGCGGCCATGGCACATTGACCACGTTGACGGGGGGCCCAGGTTAGCTGAAGGGAAGGCCGAGCAGGGTCGCGAGCCTGGCGGCGGTGGACAGCGGCTCGCGGTGGCGCACGCCCACCATGCCGAGCGCGGTGGCCGCGTCGATGTTGGCCTCGATGTCGTCGATGAACACGCACTGCTCGGGGGGCAGGCCGAGCAGGCCGGCCGCGTGCCGGAAGATGCGTTCCTCCGGCTTGCGCATGCCCACCTCCGCGGAGATCACCCAGGCGTCGAAGAGCTCGGGGAAGATGTCCCGCGGATAGTCGACGCGGCCCCAGGAGTTGGACAGCAGGCAGGTGCGGAAGCCGGCCTTGCGTACCGTCCGCATCAGGTCGTACATCTCCGGGACCGGCAGTGTGCCGGCGAACATCCGGTCGAGCAGCCCGGTCGCCTGCACCGGGGCCCCGTCGGTGCGAGCCAGCTGCGCGGCCAGTGCGCGCTCGAAGTCCGACGGGTCGCCCTCGCCGCGCTCGAGCTGATGGATCGGGTTGTCCGCGCCGCCGCGGTAGGCCTGGGTGACCCAGGCCCGCATGACGGTCCGATACGCGTCCGGGTCGATTAGGTCCGCCGCGAGCCACGCGTCGACCGAATCCCGGATCGGGCTGGTGAGCACGCCGCCCCAGTCAGTGATCACCGCGCGCAGGTCGCCGCGAGCGCCGTCCGGCCCATCGGAATGCTGAGGCACAGCTGCGATGGTAGGCGACCCAGCCGAACGGCCGGCAAACGCCGGCTCACGATAGTGTCGGGCACCATGCCCCCGCTCACCCGCCGGTTTAACGTCCGGATTCCGCTGCGCGACGGCGTCACGCTGTCGGCCGACCTGACGCTGCCCGAGGTGCTGCCTGCGCCCGCGGTGGTGAGCAGGACACCGTATGGCAAGACGGGCGAGCGCCAGTCCAAACGGGCGAGTGTGTTCGCCACGGCCGGCTACGCCGCCGTATTCGTGGACGTGCGCGGGCGCGGCGACTCCGACGGGCAGTTCCAGCCCTACCGCAACGACGGCCCGGACGGCTTCGACGTCATCGGCTGGGTCGCCGCGCAGGACTGGTGCACCGGGGACGTGGCCACCCACGGCGCCAGCTACGGCGGCCGGATCCAGTGGCTTGCCGCGCTCGAGCACCCGCCGGCGCTGCGTGCGATGGTCTGCCTGGTCACCCCCAGCGACCCGTTCGTCGAGACGCCGACGGGCGTCCCCACGCCGATGCACATCAACTGGTTCCGGATGGTGGACGCCCGGATGCCGCAGTACGCGGAGAACGTCAACTGGGCCGAGGTGTACCAGCACCGGCCGCTGATGACCATGGATGAGGCGGCTGGGTTCGTGTCGCCGAACTGGCGCGGGGAGCTGGCCCACCGCACCCTGGGCGAGTGGTGGGAGCCGGTGCGCTACCAGCACCGGATCGGCGAGGTGGACGTGCCGGTGCTGCACGTCTCCGGCTGGTACGACGACGAGGAGATCGGCACCCCGGCCAACTTCGCCGCGATGGTCGCGGCCGGGCGCGACCGGCAGCGGCTGCTGATGGGTCCGTGGGGGCACGCGGTGAACACGACCCGAACGCTGGGTGAGGTGGACTTCGGTCCGAACGCGCTCATCGACCTCGACGCGGCCGTCGTCTCGTTTCTCGACGAGCATGTGAAGGGGATCGAGCCCAAGCAGGCCGCCGCCCCGGTGCGGATGTTCGTGATGGGGGCGGGCGAGTGGCGGGATGAGCCGTCCTGGCCGCCGCCGTACGTGACCGAGACGACTCTGTACCTGTCCAGCGGCGGTTCGGCGAACAGCCTCTACGGCGACGGCCAGTTGTCGCCCACCGCCCCGAACGGCGACCAGCCGCCGGACCTGTGGGTGCACGACCCGGACCGGCCGGTCCCGTTCATCACCAACTCGAGCAGCGCTCAGATCGGCGGCCCGGACGACTATCACGGCGTCGAGAGCCGGGGTGACGTGCTGGTGTACAGCGGCGACCCGCTGACCGAGCCGGTCGAGGTCATCGGCCCGGTGCGGCTGGTCGCGCACGTCGCCACCTCGGCCGCGGACACCGACCTGACGGCCAAGCTGGTCGACGTGCACCCGAACGGCTTCGCGCAGCGGCTCTGCGACGGCGTGCTCCGGCTGCGCTACCGGTGCGGGTTCAGCCGGGAGGAGTCGCTCACGCCGGGTGAGGTGTACGAGGTCTGCGTCGCGATGTGGGACACCTGCCTGCGGCTGGAGGCCGGGCATAGGCTGCGGCTGGAGGTCGCCTCGTCGGCCTTCCCCAAGATCGACGTGAACCTGGGCACCGGCGGCGACATGGTGACCGAGACCGGCGGCGTGATCGCGCACAACGAGCTGTGGCACACCGCGGCCAGGCCGTCGCGGCTGCTGCTGCACACCCGGCCCGTCCCGCCGGCCGGCTGAACGGGCCCGGTCAGGCCGACGGCATCCGGAACCTCGGCACCGGCGAGGGCAGCAGCCACAGAAAGCCGCTGACGCCGCCGACCACGGCAATCAGCAGCGTGGGGCGCAGGCCGATCAGCGTGCCTGCCGCGCCGCCGGCCAGGGCGCCGAGCGGCCTGGTGCCATAGTTGACCGCCTGGAAGGCGCCGTTCACCCGGGATCTGAGCTCGGCCGGGATCACGACCGCGAAGATGGAGCCGATGCTGATGTCCAGCATCATGACGCCGAAGCCGGAACCGAACTCGGCCGCGAACAGCAGGCCCAGCACCACCACGGTGGACCCGCCGGCCAGCGGCACCAGCACCATAGGGGCGGGGAACAGCACGGCACCGGCCACGAAGGCCCAGCCGATCCCGATCCGGCGGGCCAGCCGCCTGGTCATCAGTGAGCCGAGCACCCCGCCCACCGCGCCCGCGCCGAGGACGAGCCCGAGCAGCCCGGGACGCACGTGCAGGGACCGGGTGGCGTACAGCACGAACAGGGCCATGAATACGAAGTTAAAGAAGTTGATGACCCCCGCCGAGATCAGCGAGGCGCGGATGACCGGCGAGCCGAGGATGAACCGGGCCCCGGCGGACAGCGCGCCCCGGCCGCCGCCCGCGGCCGACGCCTCCGCGGGCTTGATCCGGCGCAGGAAGAACGCCGAGCCCAGGAACGAGAGGGCGTCCGCGGCGATCGCGAACGGTGCGCTCAGCGCCTGCACGAGCAGCCCGCCCAGGCTGGGGCCGCCGACAAAGGAAAACGCGCGGCTCCCGTACACCAGCGACGTGCCCTCCACGTACTGGTCGTCGGGCATGATGGCCACCGATACCGAGCCGTCGCAGACGGTGAACAGCGTGCTCAGCGCGCCCGCGCCGAACGCGACCGCGTACAGCTGGGCCAGCGTGAGCTGATGCAGGGCGTAGCAGACGGGCACGCTGACCAGCAGGACCGCCCGGCCGGCGTCGGCGGCGATCATGAGAACCCGGCGCCGGCCGAGCCGGTCGGCCCACACCCCCGCGTGCACCGCGAACAGCAGGCTGGGCAGCCAGACGGCGGCGGTCAGGTAGCCCATCTGGGCCGCCCGCGCGTGCAGCGCGAGCACGGCGGTGAGCGGCAGCGCGATGGAGGAGATCTGGTCCCCGAACATCGAGATCGTCTGCGCGCTCCAGTAACGCCGGAACGTCCGCTCGCGCAGCAGCGCCGGAACCCGCGCCCCCAGCCGTGAGCGGCGGCCAGGTGCCGCTTCGGCCCTTGAGTCCGCTTCCGCGGCGGCGCTCACCGGCCCGGGTCCTCCCGTTCGGCGGCACCGGAGAGGTCGCCGGGGAAGGCCAGGTGTATGTAGGCGACCCGGCGGGCGTCGGGGGGCCGCAGCTCAGGGTGTTCCACGCGGTCGAGGAAGCGGTCCATCATTGCCTGCGTCTGCGCGGCCAGGCTAATGAGTTCTTCCGGGGTGACGTACAACATCGTGTCGCCGAAATGAGCGGCGTGCTGCCACTGCTCGGGCTCATCCGGCTTGGCGTCCAGCCAGCGCATGAGGGCCTCGAAGTACCGTTCGGCGATCACCGAGCTGAGCAGGCTGGACGCGGCGGCGGCCTCGGGTCCCTCGGCGACGTCGGGCCAGGAGGTGAACAGCGTGGTGGCCCGCCACGGCCGTTCCCGGCCCTTGCCGCCGCCCGCCTCCTCGACCAGGCCGTACTTGGCCAGCTGCCGCAGGTGGAAGGAGCAGCTGGCCGAGCTTTCCCCGATCAGCTCGCCGGCCTGGGTGGCGGTCAGCGGCCCCTCTCGGCGCAGCACCCCGATAAGCGACAGCCTGGTCGGGTGCGCCATGGCCCGCAGGGCCCGAGGGTCGGTGAGCCGGGTTACGGACCGGGGTGCGCCGACGAGGTTGGCGGTGGGGTTGTCCTCTGCCATGGATGCAAAGATAACTTTCGAAAGCTTGCTTTGCAAAGAGTTCTTGGGAAGTCGCGCGCCCACCCCCCTGGGATGCTTGACCCCTCCTGCCCGGTGACCGGCAGGGCGGCGGCGAGGATGGTGGCCGTAGCCATGCGCATGGGGTATCGGCCCGCTGGGTTGGGTTGGCGGCGCGAGGCGCGGGGCGGGGGCGTGATGGTCAGCCAGGGCGGCTAGAGGCCGGCCAGGAGGTCTGTTTCGGTGATGCCCGGGCCCTGGCCGTCGCGGATGAACCATTCGGTGCCGAACGCGTAGCGGAACGCCTCGTCAGGCAACGCCACGAAGAACGAGTGCTCGCTGATCTGGCTGGCGTGCGCCCGCATGGCCTCGCGCTTGTACTCCAGGTAGGGCGAGACGTCCACGGCGGCGGTGATCTCCCGCTCGGGCTTGCCGAAATCCTCCTCGTCCGCGACGTCGGGGACTTCGATGCCCGCGGCGGCGGCCTGCTCGGCCAGCTCGCGGCTGCCGCGCCGCATCTGGTCGCGATTCATCGTGCTCTGGTAGACGCGGGGCGTGCCGGCCATCCGGGCGGCGCGCATTCCCACCCTGTGTACCTGGATGTGGTCCGGGTGACCGTAGCCGCCGTTGTTGTCGTAGCAGGTCAGCGCGCCAGCTTGTTCTTCCTGCAGGATAGCGGCGAGCTTGCGGGCGGCGTCGTCCACCGGCGCGCTCCAGAACGAGCCGGGAGCATCGTTGGCGGGCGTGCCCATCATCCCGGAGTCGACGTAGCCGAGGAACTCGAGCCGCGCCACGCCGAGGATCCCCGCGGCAGCCTGCGTCTCGGCCACCCGGCGCTCGGCCAGCGACTCGCCGTCGGCCAGGAACCCCTCCTCGACCTCGCCGTGCTCGCCGCGGGTGGCCAGCACGAGCACTACCCGGTGTCCCTCCTCGTACGCCTTGCGCAAAACGCCGCCGCAGGCGATGGACTCATCATCGGGATGGGCGTGGAAGGAGACGAGGGTGGCCATGGCGTGACGGTACCTGGTCAGCCGGTCTGGGTGACCTTGCTCAGCCCGCGCGGGCTGTCCGGGTCGAGGCCAAGCTGGCGGGCCAGCGCCTCGGTGAGCAGCTGCCCGGGCACGATGAGCCCGATCGGGGCCAGCCATTCGGGCAACCGGGGGCCAGGCAGCGCGCGAGTGCACGCGGCGGCCAGGGCCGGGCCGCCGCCGACGGCCAGCGCGGTCGCGCCCGCGCTGGTGACCCGCCGGGCCAGGCTGACCGCGCCGTCCAGCGCCGGGCCGGAGTCGGCGGCCACGATGATCGCCGGGGTATCGGCGTCCACGACCGCGATCGGCCCGTGCAGCAGATCCGCGTACGACAGTCCCATCGCGTGCAGGTAGCACGCCTCCTTGAGCTTGAGCGCGAGTTCGAGCGCGGCCGCGTAGGCGAGGCCGCGGCCTGATACCACCATGCCGGCCGCCCCGGCCAGGGCGGCGGCGGCGCCCTCGATGTCCCCGGGCTCGGCGAGCATCCGCTCGATCTCGCCGGGAACCCGGCGCAGCTCATCCGGGTCGAGGTCGGCGCCCAGGCCCACGCCCAGCATGGCCAGCGCGGCGAGCTGGGTGACGAACGTCTTGGTGGCCGGGACCGCACGCTCGCGGCCGGCCTCGGTTACCAGGGCCAGCTCGGCCGCCGCGGCCAGCGGGGACTGAGCCGCGTTCGTCACCGCGATCGTGCGTGCCCCGCAGTCAGCCGCCCAGGACAGTGTCTCGATGATCTCCTCGGTCTGCCCGGACTGTGATAGCGCCACCGCGAGCACGCCGGACAGGTCGTCCCGGCTGCGGTACGTGGTGGCCACCGACGGCGACGCCAGCGTGGCCAGCCTGCCTGCGTACACCTGGAGCAGGTAACTGCCGTAGACCGCGGCGTTATCCGAGGTCCCGCGGGCGATGAACAGCACCTGCCGGGTGCCTTCGGCTACCGCCGCCACCTCGGCCGTCCGGGGCAGCAGCGCGTCCAGCGTGGCCCGCAGCGCCGCGGGCTGCTCGCCGATCTCGGTTCGCATGTGGGTGATCACGTCCGGCTCCCTATCGCTCGCGCTTGGCTGCCGCTGCGGATGGTTCATCGTCGCGCTTCGGCTGCGGCCGAGTACACCATGTCGCCGTCCACCCAGGTGGCCAGGGTGCGCAGGTCGTCGTCCAGCCAGACCAGGTCGGCGGCGGCTCCCGTGCCGATACGGCCCAGCTCCCGGCGGCCGATCAGGTCGGCGGGGACGCGGGTGGCCGCGGCGACCGCGTCGGCCAGGCCGGCACCCGCGCTCACCATGTTGGCCACCGCGGCGTCCATCCGCAGCGCGGATCCGGCCAGCGTGCCGTCCAGTCGCACCGGCGGGACCCCGTCGCCCGGCGGCAGGATGATCGGCTGGCCGCCGAGCAGGTAGCGCCCCGGCGGCATGCCCGCGCACGCCGCGGCGTCGGTGACCAGGCAGATCCGGCCAGGGGCGGCCGCAAACGCGATCGCGCAGACTTCGGCGGCCACGTGCCGCAAGTCGGCGATCAGGCCGCTGGTCAGCCGCGAATCGGCCAGCGCCTGGCCGGGCACGCCCGGCTCGCGGTGGTGCATCGGCCGCTGGCCGTTGAACAGGTGGGTGACCATGCGCGCGCCGGCGTCCGCCACCGCGGCCACCTGGGCGGCCGTGGCATCGCTGTGACCCACGCTGACCAGCACGCCCGCCTCGTTGAACCGGGCGACGGCGGCGAGCGCGCCGTCGAGCTCGGGAGCCAGGGTGATCACCCGGAGCAGGCCCGGCCCGGCCGAGAGCAGGGTGTCGACCGCAGCGGGCGTCGGCTCGGTGATCCACTCGGCGTGGTGCGCGCCCTTGCGGCGGGCCGAGATGAACGGCCCTTCGACGTGCATGCCGAGCAGCCGGGCACCACGCGGCAGGCCGGGCCGCAGCGCCAGCGTCGCACGCAGCGAGGCGGCCAGCCTCTCGAGCGGCGCGGTGATGATCGTGGGCAGGAACGCGGTCGTGCCGGTCTCGGGCAGGCGGCGGACGACCGTGGCCCACCCAGTCGCGCCCGCGGTGTCGAACTCCTCGCCGAAGTACCCGTTGACCTGGAGATCCACGAACCCGGGGACGAGCAGGCCGCGAGGAAGCTCGAGGTCGGGCGGGCCGGGCGGCGTCCCCGCGCCGACCGCGGTGATATGGCCGCCCTCGATGCAGACGAAGCCGGGTTCCAGCACGCCCGAGCCCGCGGTACCCGGTACCAGGCGCGGAGCGGTGAGCAGCAGGTCGGTCACCGAGCCATATCCCGGGCGGCGCGGGCGGCCGCGGCCGACATCATGATCCGCATTTCGCTGGCTACCTGGCCGGGGTGCTCCATCTGGGCGACGTGGCCGGTGCGCGGCAGTACCAGCACGCGGGCATACCGGAACGTACGGGCGGCGCGGGCGGCCATCCGCGGGTCCACCAGCCGGTCGTGGCTGCCGTAGATGGCCAGGACCTGGGCGGTGATCTGGGCGGCGTCACGCCAGAGCGTCTGCGGGCCGCGGCGGAGGTACTCGTAGACCACGCCCCTGGCCGAGCCCAGCAGCACGTCGCCGACGTAACTGAGCCCGTCCTGCCGCTCGACCTCGGCCACCTCCTCGTCGATGCGGTCGGGGTGCACCGCGTCCGGATCGTAGTAAACCGCGCGGAGCAGGAGCCGCACTCGCTGGCGGGCCGGGATCCTGGTCGTCCGGCGCATCAGCCATGGCCCGATGCCGGGGACCCGCAGCGCCGATAGGCGCGCGGGTATCGGCCGCGGGCGCAGGTCGGGCAGCGCGGGCGAGACGAGCGTGAGCGTCTTGACCAGCTCGGGCCGGAGCGCGGCCAGCCGGGTGCACACGGCGCCGCCGAGCGAGTTGCCGACCAGGTGCACCGGCCCGCGGCCGCGCTCCTCGATCAGCCTGGCCACCACCGCGGCCTGGGCGCGCACCGAATAGTCGCCATCGGGCGGGGGCGGCGAGTACCCGTTGCCGGGCAGGTCCAGGGCATCGCAGGCGATCAGGCGCCCGCCCGGCCCGCCCATCCAGTCGGCGTCCTGGTCGTCGGGCCCCTGCCATTCGTCCTGGCCGGGCGGCGGCCCGGGCCGGCGCAGCACGTCCATCAGGTCGGTCCAGTTCGTGGACGCGCCGCCGAGGCCGTGCACGCACAGCCCGGGCTCGGCGCCGGGCGCCGGCGGCACGGAACGCACGAACACCTCGGCGGCCCCGACCGGGACCAGCCGCCCTGGCCAGTGCGGGATAGCCGGCGCGGACCGCGCCGGAACGGTCGATGGACTGTACATGGCGGCCAGCCTAACCCGGCCGAGCAGAAAGGCCTGGTGACGTGGGACCTGGTGGCGGATTCCGCACCGTTTGCCAGCTCTCCAGCCGCTCCCGCGGCCCCGGCGGCCATGATGAACCGAGCGGCCTCGGCATGACCTGCGCGCGACGATGATTCGCCGGGGGCAGCTGACATACCGGAGCCCGCGGACCAGTGGCCCGGATGACCGGGCTTGCTGCCAGCGCGCTGGAGATTAGCCTGAAGATGGCGCACCAAGGCGACCGAGGAGGGCACGGGGATGACAGAGATGAGCATGGAGGAGCCGGAGGACGATGCCGTCGAGCGCCGCAGGGACGTGCTGGACGAGGCCGACGGGACAGCGGGATCGGTTCGCCAGACGCCCTCTGACGTGAATGAAGCCGACGCGGCGGAGCAATCGCGGGCCGTCGAGCTCGACGACGAAGAGTACCGCTGACCCTCCGCAGGTACGACACGCGACCACAGGCCAGCGCCGCGACCTCGGCATGAAGCGCTACCGGGTCGTAGGATTACCGGAACGCGGTGGAACGACCACCCATCGGACTCAGCGGAGATCGTGTTGACAGCTACCCCCGACGCGCGGCCGCGTAGCACCCGGCTGCCCAGGCCGGCCCGGCGCCGTCAACTCCTGGGGGCCGCGCAGAAGGTCTTCGTATCCCAGGGGTATCACGCGGCCGCGATGGACGAGATCGCTGAGCGGGCCGGCGTCAGCAAACCCGTGCTCTACCAGCACTTCCCCGGCAAGCTCGAGCTCTACCTGGCGCTGCTCGACGAGAGCAGGGACGCGCTGGTCGACACCGTGCGCACCGCACTCGTCTCCACCCAGGACAACAAACAGCGGGTGACGGCTACCTTTGTCGCCTTCTTTGATTTTGTGAGCGGCGCTGGCGAGGCATTCCGCCTGGTGTTTGAGTCAGATCTTGGCAATGAGCCGGCCGTGCGGGAACGGCTGGATGCCACCATGAATGAGTGCGCCGAAATGATCAGCAGGGTGATCAGCGAGGACGCCGGGATCGAGGACGACGTGGCGCACCTGCTGGGGATGGGGCTCGTCGGAATGGCCCACGTCAGCGCCCGGCACTGGATGAGCACCGGCCAGGACATCCCCAAGGACGCGGCGGAACAACTGCTGAGCCGGCTGGCCTGGCGCGGCATCAGCGGCTGGCCGCTCACCGGGTGAGGCGGTCCGGTAAGCCGGATCCCGGCACATACTTAACAGAGAGCGGTTCATAAAGTAGTTCCGAACCGGACAATCGCAGGTGTCCCGGACCAGATTGCCTGCCGTGCCGGATGTGGTAAACGCCCGAGTCAATGCACGGTCGCCACGGGTTCGCTCGCGGCGTAGCAACCAAGCCCCGCGCCTGTTTCGTCTTCGGGTCAGGCAGGCTAGCCTCGACCACCGCTGGCCGCTGACCCGCAGCTTCGCCGAGAGGATTGTTGTGGAAGTCAAGATCGGGATCCAGTCCGCGCCGCGGGAACTCGTCGTGGATACGGAAACGGCGGCCGAGGACGTCGAACGTGCTCTCACCGCCGCGCTCGCCGATGGTGGCGTGTTCTCGCTCCCGGATGAGAAGGGCGGGAAGATCCTCATCCCGGCGGACAAGATCGCCTACCTGGAGCTGGGCAGCTCAGAGCCGCGCCGCATCGGCTTCGGCAATCTCTGACCGACGCGGGCCGATCCGGGCCGATCAGGCGGAGAGGCCGAGGACGCTCATCCTCTGGGCGTGCGCGTCGGTGAGCCGCGCGAACATCCGGCCGATCTCGCCGAGCTGGCTCACCTCGGCCGCCGGCCCCACGCCGACCGCCGGCTCGGCGCCCTGGGCCGACCCGGCGCCCTGAGCCGGCTCGGCGCCCTGGGCCGACCCGATGCTCTCAGCTGACTCGGCGGCGACGGCCGGCCGCGGAACCGGAACCAGCAGGCAGGCGAGCGCCGGCCGCTGCGCGGCCACCCGCTGGGCCTGGCCGAGTGCCTCCCCGACCAGCCTGCGCGCCCAGAGGGCCAGGCGGCCCGCCACCGTCGGGTCGGCGGCGATGGCCGCCCGGACGTGCTCGACCGCGAACTGCGCGTGCCCGGTGTCGGCCAGCACCTCGAGCACCAGCGCCCGCGGCCCCGGTTCCAGCACCTCGGCCACCGCGCGGTAGAAGTCCGCGGCGATGCCGTCGCCCACGTACGCCTTGACCAGGCTCTCCAGCCAGTCGGACGGAGCCGTCCTGACGTGGAAGTCATCCAGCGGGCCGGTGAAGGGCTGCATGGCCTGGCCGGGATCGGCCCCGAGCTGCTGAAGCTCGTCCCGGATCCGCTCGAAGTGTGAGAACTCGGCCACCGCCATCCCGCCGAGCGCGGCCTTGTCGGCCAGCGACGGCGCCAGCGCGGCGTCCTCGGCCAGCCGGAAGAACGCGTCGAGCTCGGCGTAGGCCAAGAGGCCGAGCAGGTCGATGACACCGTCCGCGGCGGCCGGGCCGACCGTCCCGGGCACCTCGCCCGCTGGTTGCGACTCGGTCACAGCGGCAGCGTAGCAACGGCGGCGCCCCCGTACCCGCTGCCTCGGCTCCCGGGCATCGGGCGCGATCCTGGTACACTCGGCTGCGACCCGTGACCGGAATGTGGTAGCGCCAGGTTGTGTTGATCTATATGGCGGCCCCGGATGGGCCGTACCACGCGGATCCACCCGAATGCGATTTCCCCGCGGGCACATTGATGGAGGCTGAAGGCCCTGACAACCCAGATACTTACGGAACAGACCATGCCGGAAGGCGGCCAGGATTTCCCGGACGAGGCAGCGCCCGCCGGCCACGCAGAACCCGGGCCATCGGTGAGCCCGCTGGATGCGATCCCGTTCCGGCAACTTAACGTTCATGACGACATCTGCGCCGCGCTCGAGGACACCGGGATCCGGACCGCGTTCCCCATCCAGGCGCTGGCGCTGCCGATCGGACTTGGCGGCAGCGACATCATCGGCCAGGCCAGGACCGGAACCGGTAAGACGCTGGCGTTCGGCATACCGCTGCTGCAGCACCTGACCGGCACGAGCGGCGTCCCGCAGGCGCTGGTCATCGTGCCTACCAGGGAGCTGGCGATCCAGGTCGCCGACGACCTGCGGATCGCGGGCGCCAGGCTAGGCACCCGCGTGCTGACCGTCTATGGCGGCCGGGCCTACGAGCCGCAGATCGAGAGCCTCAGGGCAGGCGTGGACGTCGTGGTCGGAACGCCGGGAAGGCTCTTGGACCTGGCCGGCCAGCGTCACCTGGACCTGTCCGGCGTACACACGCTGGTGCTCGACGAGGCGGACCGGATGCTCGACCTCGGCTTCCTGCCCGACGTGGAGCGGATCCTCAAGCTCGTCCCGAGCCAGCGGCAAACGATGCTGTTCTCCGCCACAATGCCGCCCGAAGTCGTCACCCTGGCCCGCCGCCATCTGAACCGGCCGGTGCATGTCCGCGCCGAGGGAAGCGACGAGCCAGAGCACGCCCCGGACACCGAGCATCATGTTTTCCGCATCCACCACCTGGACAAGATCGAGGTGCTGGCGCGGGTGCTGCAGGCGGATGACCGAGGCCTGACCATGGTCTTCTGTCAGACCCGGCGGATGGCCGACCAGGTCGCCGGGGCGCTCGAGGCCCGGGGATTCGCGGTCGCGAGCGTGCACGGCGACCTCGGCCAGGGGCAGCGGGAACGCGCGCTGCGCGCGTTCAGGAACGGCAAGGTGGACGTGCTCGTCGCCACCGACGTCGCCGCGCGAGGCCTCGACGTGGACGACGTCACGCACGTGGTGAACTACGAGTGCCCCGAGGACGACAAGGCCTACCTGCATCGGACTGGCCGGACCGGGCGGGCCGGGCGGACCGGCATCGCCGTCACGTTCGTCGACTGGCGCGACATGCGCCGGTGGAAGCTCATCGACGAGAGCCTCGGCCTGAGCCACCCCGAGCCGGCCGAGACGTACTCCACCTCTGAGCACTTGTTCAACGCGTTGCGCATCCCCGAGACGGTCACCGGCACCTTGCCTGCCGGCCAGCGAGGGCGGGCCGGCCTGGGCGCCGAGGCCATCGAGGACATCGGCGAGACTGGGCGAGTCAGGTCACAGCGGGACCAGCCCCGGTCGCCTCGCAGTCGCGGACGGTCCGGACGCGAACGGTCCGCAGGTGGTAAGAACACCGCCGGCCAGGACCGCGGTGCGCAGGGCGACGGTGTCGCCCGCAGCCGGGCCGGACACGGGAACGCCGCGCAGAGCCAGGGCAGCGACGGGTCGGCCGGGACCGGCTCGACCCGCCGCAGGGCTCGCCGCCGCACCCGCCGTGGCCAGGACGTTCCCCGCGACCAGCGGCAAGCCAGCTAGCCCGGCGGGACGGACCTGAGTCTGGCCAGCGCGATGCCCGGCCAGCCAATATCGGTAGGGTGGCCCCCCGTGAGCACCCCCCGTTCCACCGACGTCCCCGCGGGCGTACGGCGGATGACACTGAAGACGGCACGCGGCCGGTTCGCCGCGCTCGAGGCGATGCCGGCCACGGGAGTATGCGAACGCCGTCCGGCGCTGCTGGTGCCCGGCTTCACCGGGAGCAAGGAGGACTTCCTTCCGATCTTGCGCCAGCTGGCCGCGGCCGCCCGCCGGGTGGTGGCCATCGACCTGCGCGGCCAGTACCAGACGCCGGGAACCGCTGACCGCGCCGCCTACCGGCTCGGCGAACTCGGCGCCGATGTCGGCGCCGTCGCGGCCGAGATGATCGACGGTCCGGGACAGCCGCCCGGCCGCGATGAACCCGCGGTGCACCTGCTCGGTCATTCGTTCGGCGGCTTGGTGGCCCGGGAGACGGTCCTGGCCAAGTCCGCGACGATCAGCTCGCTGACCTTGATGAGCTCGGGCCCGGGCCCGCTCACCGGCCCCGCGGCCGGGGTGCTGCGGGCCGTGCTGACCCCGCTGCGCGGGCTGACCGGCCCGCAGTTGCGGACCGAGGTCAAGCGGGTGTGGGATCTCCAGCTTGCGCCGCAGGCGCAGGCCGACGGCACCCCGCCGCACATCATCGATTTCCTGCGCCGGCGGATGCTGGGCAATCACCCCGAGGGCCTGACGGCAATGGCCGAGCAGCTGCTGGACGGACCGGACCGGACCGCGGACCTGGCCTCATCGGCGTCGGCACCCATTCTCGTGCTCTACGGCGAGTACGACGACAAATGGGAAACCCCGGTTCAGGAAGAGATGGCCGAACGGCTCCAGGCGCAGCGTCTGTGCATCCCCGGAGCCACGCACTCCCCGGCGGTAGAAGCCCCGGAGACCACCGCCAGCGCGCTGAACAAGTTCTGGAACGCGGCGGAGAACCTCAGCCGGTAACCAGGGGTTCGAGCCCGTCCCAGGGCTTACGCGTCTCGGCGGCGGCCAGGCCTTCGGGACAGTGCCGCTGGAAGTCGCACCAGCCGCACCACGAGCCCGGTCGCGGCGGGAAGACCCGGTCGGTCTCGGCCTCCTCCAGCCCCGCCCGGTACTGCTCGTCGGCGGCCGCGCATTCGGCGGCGATGTCCTCGGCCCGGCCGAGCTGCCTGACCAGCGTCTGCGCCGTGTGCTCCCAGGCCAGAACCGCGCCGGTCGGCAAGTGATGCAGCTCCACCCGGCGGCAGGGGCGGCGCATCACCCGCTCGGCGGCCAGCGCGTACAGCGCCAGCGGCAGCGAGGTGCGCGCGTCGTCCACGGTGAGCAAGTGCCGGCCGGTCTTGTAGTCCACGACGACCAGCTCGGTGCCGCCGCCGGCGGAGGGCCGCTCGTCCAGGCGGTCGACTCGGCCGGATACCGCGATCCGCTCGGTCCGGGTCGCCACCGTCCGCTCCACCCCCAGCGGCTCGGCGGCGGGGTCGAGCCTCCCGACGTAGTCCTCCACCATCCGCCGCGCCCGGTCGCGATAGCTCAGCGACTGCGCCTCGTCCGCGTAGCCAAGGTCGATCCAGCCCCGTTCCAGCAGGTCGCCGGCCACGGCCACGGTGCGCTGACCCGGCGGCAGCCGCCACCACGACGCTAGGGCGGTGTGCACGCTGGCACCGAGGCTGTTGTGCGCCCAGGCCGGCCCCTTCTGCGGCGGCGGCCGGTCGAGATAGCTCATCCGGTACCTGCGCGGGCAGTCCAGCCAGGTGCTCAGCCGGGTCGGGGTACAGGTGTACAGGCGCTGCGGCATCCCCTCCAGGCCGAGTTGCTCCGGGCCGCCCGGTCCGGCGCTGGTCCGGTTCACGCCCTAGGCGTCCTCACCCGCGCCCGGACCCGCGGATACCCATCCGTCGAAGGCCTTCTCCGCCGCCTGTACCGTAGTTTCCTCGCCGTGCCCGGGCAGCACCCGGGTGTCCGGCGGCAGGGTCAGCAGATACTCGCCCACCGCGGTCAGCTGGCTGGGAAAGTCCGGGAACTCCCCGCAATACGGCGCGGGGCCGCTGGCCAGCAGCGTGTCGCCGGAAAATACCGCGCCCAGGTCCTCGCAGTACAGGCAGACCGAGCCCGGGGTGTGCCCGGGGGAGAAGATGACCTCCAGCGCGACGTCGGCCACCTCGAAGATCCCGCCGTCCGCCATCTCAATGTCGGGCTCCTCATCGTGCGTGTCGCGCCAGAACGAGAGATCCCTGGGATGCAGCGCGATGGGTGCCTCATCGCGTTCGGCGGTCGCGATCGCGGCCGCCACGTGATCGGCATGACCGTGCGTGCAGATGACGGCGATCACCTCACGGTCGCCGGTGGCCTCCAACACGGCCTGGGCATCATGGCCGGGATCGATGACGATCACCTCGGAGTCGTCGCCGACGATCCAGGTGTTGTTCTCCATCTTGTGTGCGGTGCCGTCCTCGGTGACCTCACCCGAAGTCACCACCTGATCGATCCGCGCGTCCATGCCGGCCCGACCTTCCTTCCGGCCTTGCTGTGTGCCTGGTTCAGCCCTGCCTGACGAATGCTCGCACAGTCTTTCAGGAATCGCGGCGGGCGGTCAGCCGCGCCAGCGGAAGAATGCGACCGCGAGCGCGTAGCTGAGGCCGCCGATGGCGCAGAGCCAGGTGTACGGGCTCCCGCTGTGGCCCTGGGCGATCTCGGTGAGCCCGGCCACGATCAGGGTGACAATCAGGACCAGGCCGGCCACCGCAGTCGCCCGCAGGTCGATCTGGGCGAACCGCTCGTCGCGACCATCGCCGCGCAGGCCGCGGATCGTCTCGCTGCGCCCGGCCAACATGATGAACAGGCCAAAGCCGGCCAGGATGGCCAGCGAGACCAGCCCCGAGCCCAGGCTGCCACCGACCCAGCTGACCGCGAGCACCACCACGCCGAGCCCGAGCGAGAACAGCGGCAAGAACCACTTAGACCGCATGACGGCCGGATAAATCCCCATCGTTGAACATCTCCTCAACCGGGACACCGAAATAGCGGGCCAGCGCGATCGCCAGCGGAAGCGAGGGCATGTACCGCTCGTTCTCGATCGAGTTGATCGTCTGACGCGACACGCCCATCGCCTCGGCCAGCTGGCCCTGGGCCAGGCTGTGCTGCGTTCTCAGCGCGCGCACCTGGTTCTTCATCTCCGCCCGCGGCTCAGCCGGCCTGGCCGCGACGGCGGACTCGGCAGCGTCGGCAGGCAGCCGGCCAGGTCGCGACGATCACGGCCGGGACCCAGCCGGTGGCGATGACGGGACCCCAGCTGTCCTGCCGGACGGCCTGCATGATCGTGGCGACCGCGACGAATACTGCGACCAGCCCGGCGATCAGCGACAGCCATGCGGTCCATGACCTCATGATCGGTCTCCTTCATGTCAAGCACCCTTGTCATGTCAAGGTAGCTTGTCACCCGACTCCTGTCAAGCAAGCTTGTCACCCGGACTCGGGCTGACCGAGCGTGCAGGCGGCAGCGTCAGACCCGGACCGGCACGGCCCCGCTCGACCGCTCAACAAGCCGCTGATAGGACTCGGGCGCGATCACCTCGCAGCCGATCCGGTGCTCGGTCAGCGTTCCGTGGTCGTCGCTCCCCCCCGCCGGAACCAGGCCGAGCTCATCCGCGAGGTGCTGCAGCCGTGCCCGTTCGGAAGAATCATGATCAGGGTGCCAGACCTCGATGCCCGCCAGGCCGCTGCCGGCCAGCCGGGCAATCACCTCGTCCGGGACCATCCAGCTATCCCGGCCTGCTCGCGGGTGGGCCAGCACGGCCACGCCGCCGGCGGCCCGGATCAGCGCGATGGCCCGGGTGGGCTCCAGCGCGTATCGGCCCACGTAAGCCCGGCCGCCCATCCCGATCCACTCCTTGGTGAACGCCAGCGACGGGTCGTCGATCACGCCCCCGGCCGCGAGCGCGCGCGCGATGTGCGGGCGGCCGACCACTCCCCCGTCGGCCAGTTCGATCACCTGTTCCCAGGTGACGCCGGTGCCGAGGTCGGCCAGCCGGGAGACCATGGCCTCGGCGCGGCGCACCCGGTCGGTGCGGATCCGCTCGCTCTGCTCGGCGAGATCGGGGTGGGCTGGGTCGAACAGATAGGCCAGCATGTGCACGCTATGGCCGTCCAGCAGGCACGACAGCTCCATCCCGGGGACGAAGGTCAGCCCCGGCGGCAGATCCCGCAGCGCCTCCGCGTGCCCCTCGACCGTGTCGTGGTCGGTCAGCGCGACTACGTCCAGGCCGGCCGACCGCGCCTGGCGCATCACCGCGGCCGGCGGGTCCGTGCCGTCCGAGACGCTGCTATGCGTATGAAGATCAATGCGCACGGTCATCAATGGTATGTGAGGGAATTTTGAGCGTACCGGGAGACGAGATCATGGCCGGCTCACCCCGGGAGGCGCGGCGACGGGGCCCCGAACGGCAGATCCAGCTGCTGGCCGGGATCGCGCAGATCACGCAGCGTCATCGGCTCGACCAGGAGCACCCCAGCACTGGCCGGCCAGAGCACGGCCCACAGCCAGCGGCCCGACATCTCGCCCGCGAACGCCGCGCGCCCGGGCGCGTCCACGTTCCAGAGCGGGAACTCGTGGTGGCCGAAGCGCACGAACGCGTGCGGCGGCCCGGCGGCGAAGCCGTCTCCCGGATCGGGGCCGTTCAGCCCGGCGAACCTGGCACCCAGCCCGACGCCGAGCTCTTCGGAAACCAGCAGCATGTCTCCGGGGCCGCCGACCGGGTTGGGGCCGGACAGCGCGACCGCGCAGCCGCGCATGCCGGTGCGCTCGTCGCCCGCCCCGGCGAACCCGGTGACCAGCCACCCGGTCGGCAGCGGCCACGGTAGCCAGACCGGGACCCCGGAGGTACGCAGCAGGCCTTCCAGTCCGTCGCGCGACGGGCTGTGCACGGCGCCCAGCGGGTGCACCTCGCCGTGTAGGTCACATTGCCAGGCACTGGACCAGACGCTGGGGGCCCGCAGCGGCGCTCCGCACCGCGGGCAGGTCGGCGCGACCCTCATGACTACCGAGAGTGATGCCTTCCGGGTCGCCCGTCAAGCCCCAGGTCATACTGGTGGGGTGAACGCCCCGGCCGACATCGTCCCCTGTGTCGGGGCCATCATCACCGACGCGGGCGGGCGGTTGCTGCTGATCAAGCGCGGCCACGAGCCGGGTAAGGGGCTGTGGTCGATACCCGGTGGCCGGGTCGAACCGGGCGAGACGGACGAGCAGGCCGTGATCAGGGAGGTCCGGGAGGAGACCGGGCTGGTGGTGCAGCCGGGGCGGCTGATCGGCGCGGTGCGGCGGCCGACGCCGGCCGGGGCAATGCTAGACATCCGCGATTACGCGGCCACCGTGACCGGCGGCACGCTGGCCGCGGGCGACGACGCCGACGACGCCCGCTGGGCCGGCCCGGCCGAGCTGGCCGGGCTGCCGCTGACCGACGGCCTGGCCGAAGCGCTCACCGACTGGGGCGTCCTGGGTTAGGGCACCGCACGCCTGACCCGCGGCGCGCCTACCCCAGAGTGCGACTTTGCACACGCTACGACCACAGAATCATGACAAACCGGACGCGTTTTTGGTCGTAACGTGTGGAAAGTCAAATGATCATGAAGCTTGGCGGGTCGAGAGGGCTAGCCGGGGCGGAACCGGCGGGTGCGGGTCAGGTCGGCGGCGCGGCCTTTCGCCGCAGTGGCCAGCGCCAGCTTGCGCGTAGCCTCGTCGATCATCTCGCCGTCCAGCGTGGCCGCGCCGCGCTGCTCGGTCCCTGTGTAGTACTCGTAGGCCTCCAGGATCAGCTCGGCCCGGTCGTACTCGTCGGCGGCCGGGGTAAAGGCCTCGTTGACGGTATCGATCTGACCGGGATGCACGACCCATTTCCCGTCGTAGCCGAGCGCCGCCGCCCCGACGGCCGACCGCTCCAGCCCGGCCAGGTCGGCGATCCGCGCGTACGGGCCGTCGATGGCCATCAGTCCCCGGCTGCGCGCGGCGATCAGGATGCGCAGCAGCGGGTAGTGGAAGGCGTCGCCCTGGTACCCGGCGGGCTGGGCTCCCACCTCCAGCGAGCGCATGCCCAGGCTGGCCATGAAGTCCGCCGGGCCGAAGACGAGCGCCTCCAGCCGCGGCGAGGCCGCGGCGATCGCGTCCACGGCGGCCAGCCCGCTGGCGTCCTCGATCTGCGCCTCGATGCCGATCCGGCCGGCCGGCTGGCCCAGTGCGCTCTCCAGCTGGGTGAGCAGCAGGTCGAGCCAGCTGACGTCCGCCGGGCCGATGACCTTGGGCAGCACGATCGCGTCCAGGTTCGCCGCAGCCCCCTCGACCACCTCGATAACGTCCCGGTAGGCCCACGGCGTGCGGGCATCGTTGACCCGGACCGCGCGCAGCTTGCCGCCCCAGTCTCCCGAGCTGAGCGCGTCGATCACGGTCCCGCGGGCGGCAGCCTTGGCGCCGGGCGCGACCGAGTCCTCCAGGTCGAGGAACACCTCGTCGCACGGCAGCCCGCGGGCCTTGTCGATGAACCGGCGGGAGCTGCCCGGGACGGCCAGGCAGGACCGCCGGGGCCGGTAGGCGCGAGCCATGGAGGGCACGCTACCAACCGACCGGGCGCCGGGGCGGGCGCGGTTCGACGTGGCACTGCGCATCCATACGATGGGGGCATGAGCACTGTCCCCGCCGATCATTCATCACCGCCCAGCACCGAGCAGGTCATGCGCGCGCTGGACGGGGTGCAGGATCCGGAGATCCACCGGCCGATCACCGATCTCGGCATGGTCAAGAACACTGAGATCCGGCCGGACGGCACGGTCCGGGTGGACGTCTGGCTGACCGTGGCGGGCTGCCCGCTGCGCGACACCATCACCCGGGACGTCACCGCGGCCGTTGGCAGGCTGGACGGGGTCACGCGGGTGCAGGTCGAGCTCGATGTGATGAGCGAGGAACAGCGCAAGACCCTGCAGGGCAAGCTCAGGGGGGGCAGGCCCGAGCCCGAGATCCCATTCGCCAAGCCCGGCTCGCTCACCCGGGTGTACGCGGTGGCCAGCGGGAAGGGCGGCGTGGGCAAGTCCTCGGTCACCGTGAACATGGCGGCCGCGCTGGCCTCTTCCGGGCAGAAGGTCGGCGTCGTGGACGCCGACATCTACGGCCATTCGGTGCCCCGGATGCTCGGCGTGACCGGCCGCCCCACCCAGGTTGAGCAGATGATCATGCCGCCGTCGGCGCACGGCGTGGCGGTCATCTCCATCGGCATGTTCACCAAGGGGAACACGCCGGTGGTGTGGCGCGGCCCGATGCTGCACCGCGCGCTGCAGCAGTTCCTGGCCGATGTGTACTGGGGCGACCTGGACGTGCTGCTCATGGATCTGCCGCCCGGCACCGGCGACATCGCGATCTCGGTGGCGCAGCTGCTGCCCGGCGCGGAACTGCTGGTGGTCACCACCCCGCAGCTGGCCGCGGCCGAGGTCGCGGAGCGGGCCGGCGCGATCGTGATGCAGACGCACCAGCGCATCGCCGGAGTGATCGAGAACATGTCTTTCCTGCCCTGCCCGCACTGCGGTGAGCCGGTGGAAGTGTTCGGATCCGGCGGCGGCTCGGCGGTGGCCGGGGCGCTGACCCGGATCACCGGCACCCAGGTACCGTTGCTCGGCCAGGTACCGATCGACCTGAGGCTGCGCGAGGGTGGCGACGCCGGAGTCCCGCTGGTGCTCAGCGAGCCAGGGTCAGCGGCCGGGCAACAGCTCAGCTCGATCGCCGCGGGCCTGGTACGTGGGCGCGGCCTGGCCGGGCGCCAGCTGGGGCTGTCACCCGTCTGAGGCCGCCCGGCGGTCCCTCAGGTGGCCTCAGGGTCGAACGGGGGGCGTGAGGCGGAGTCCATCGGATGAGCCCGAGCCTGGGTCGCGGCGCCGTCAACGCCGTCGACGCCGTCGAGGTCATCAAGCAGGTGCTTGCGCACGAACGTGCGCGGATGCAGGTCGGCGAGGTCGAAATCGGCGAACTCGGGGCCGAGCCCGTCCTGCAGATCGGTTTTGGCCTTGTCGGCCAGCCGGCGCAGGTCGCGCAGCGAGCGGCCAA
>Ga0070710_10000032_pt1 | contig 64514 bp, 59 predicted proteins | sample LARL52metaG_FD_65454 | JGI IMG/M metagenome (GOLD analysis project Ga0070710, IMG submission 65454) | Corn, switchgrass and miscanthus rhizosphere microbial communities from Kellogg Biological Station, Michigan, USA - LAR L5-2 metaG | ecosystem: Host-associated > Plants > Roots > Rhizosphere ...
AAGCAGAACGGCGGGAAGCAGAACAACAACGGCAAGCAGAACAACGCGGACCAGAACCAGAAGGACAAGGACAAGGCCGACAAGGCCGCTCCGCGGGTCGACTGCCCCGACGTCGCCTCCGCCCTGGGCGACGACATCCCGGACAAGGCGCAGGCGGAGATCGACCGCGAGCTCGCCAACATCGACAAGCAGGTCGAGGAAGCCGACAAGCGGCTCGAGACCATCAAGGCGGGGGACATCAACAACGCCGTCCTCGGCCCGCTGAAGGACAAGCGCTTCGCGGCTCTGAACCGCATGATGCTCGCGTTCAGCCGGCTGGGCGAGCAGGCCCCCGACCTGAACCCGCTCGCCGCCTGCAAGCTGAAGGACCAGAACAACAAGGGCGTCGACAACGGCGGCGACAACAGCGACAACGCGCAGGCCGAGGGCACCGAGGACAAGGCGAACAAGAACAACCCCGGGGCGAAGAACGACAAGCTGGAGCTCGACGGCAACGACGGCGACGTCCAGCGCGTCGAGTCCGCTGACCTGACCTTCCTCGGTTCGCCGGTCGGCAAGGTCGTCGCGATGCCGAAGTTCCTGCGCATCCTGTACGGCGATGCCAAGGTCGGCCAGAACGGCCCGAAGAACGCCAAGAACTCGTGGACCTGCTCCGGTTTCGAGGACAAGGTGCTGATCAACAAGTACCCGATCTGCCCGCAGGGCTCGAAGGTCAAGCGCATCCACGACTTCCCGGGCTGCTGGGACGGCAAGAACATCGACTCGGCGAAGCACCGCGAGCACGTCGCCTTCGCCGACGCGAACGGCAAGTGCCCGAAGGGCTTCAAGGCCATTCCGCAGCTGCGCATCACCCTGACCTACAACATCCCCAGGGACGTCCAGCAGAAGGGCCAGTACAAGGTCGACTCGTTCCCCGAGGAGAAGCACAACCCGTTCTCCGACCACGACGACTTCGCGAACGTGATGTCGCAGCAGATCATGAACCGCCTGGTCAACTGCGTGAACTCCGGCAAGAAGTGCAAGGAGTGACCCAGTTCTGACCGAGTTCTGACAGCGACGAGAATCCCCCGGTGCACCTCCCGCGCACCGGGGGATTCTCGTTGCGCGCCTTCAGGTTTGTTCACCGACGTGAACATCGCCGAGGAGCATTGACGGCAAAGGTATAGACCACCAACACTGGGCGCATGGTCACCCGTTCCTGCGCGGTGCTGATCGCACTGCTGGCATCGTTGCTAGTACCGGTCACCGGTTCGTCCGTCTCGGCGGCACCGGCGACGTTCGTCCACCCGGGAGTCGTGGTCTCCCGGCCGCAGCTCGACTTCATGCGCGCCGAGGTCCAGGCCGGCGCCCAGCCGTGGAAGCTCGCCTACGACCGCATGATGGCGTCGAAGTACGCCGACCTGAACCGCACGCCGAAACCGCGCGCCGTCGTGGAGTGCGGCCCCTACTCCAACCCGAACTACGGCTGCACCGACGAGCGCGAAGACGCCATCGCCGCCTACACCCTGTCCCTGGCCTGGTACGTCACGCGCGACAGCCGGTACGCGACCAAGGCCATCGCGATCATGGACGCCTGGTCGGCCACCATCCGCGACCACACCAACTCGAACGCCCCGCTGCAGACCGCCTGGTCGGCGTCGAGCTGGCCGAAGGCGGCGGAGATCATCAAGCACGTCTACGGGAACTGGCCGAACAGCGCCAGGTTCGCGACCATGCTGCGCACCGTCTACCTGCCGGAGATCCAGAACGGCCGGGCCAACACCAACGGCAACTGGGAGCTCAGCATGATGGACGCCACGCTGGGCATCGCGGTCTTCCTGGAGGACCGGACGGTCTACGACAAGGCCGTCGGCATCTTCCGCACCCGCGTCCCGGCCTACCTCTACCTGACCTCTGACGGCTCGCTGCCCAGGACGCCGCCCGGCAGCGGCATCGACACCCGGTCCGAGATCATCTCCTACTGGCACGACCAGTCCACGTTCGTCGACGGGCTCGCCCAGGAGACCTGCCGCGACTTCACGCACACCGGCTACGGGCTGGCGGCCGCGGCGCAGTTCGCCGAGACCGCGCGGCACCAGGGCCAGGACCTCTGGGGCGAGATCAAGGACCGCATGCGGTACGCGTGGGGCCTGCACACCAAGTACCAGAACGGCGAGCCGATGCCGTCGTGGCTGTGCGGCGGCACCCGGTCGGGGTCGCTCGGGCCGACGTCCGAGATCAGCTTCAACGCCCTGAGCACCCGGCTGGGCATCGCGATGGCGAACACCCAGCAGTACACCGAGGCACAACGTCCACAGGGGACGGACAACCTGTTCGTCGCCTGGGAGACCCTCACTCACGCGGCGAACCCGGCCTAGGAGGGGCTAGCGTGCCTGCATGACAGACGTGAAGCCACGCAGCCGCGACGTGACCGACGGCCTGGAGCGCACCGCCGCCCGCGGGATGCTCCGGGCCGTCGGCATGGGCGACGAGGACTGGGAGAAGCCGCAGATCGGGGTCGCCTCGTCGTGGAACGAGATCACGCCGTGCAACCTGTCGCTGGACCGCCTCGCCAAGGCGTCGAAGGACGGGGTGCACGCGGCGGGCGGGTATCCGCTGGAGTTCGGCACGATCTCGGTGTCGGACGGCATCTCGATGGGCCACGAGGGCATGCACTTCTCGCTGGTCTCGCGCGAGGTGATCGCCGACAGCGTCGAGACGGTGATGCAGGCCGAGCGCCTGGACGGCTCGGTGCTGCTGGCCGGGTGCGACAAGTCGTTGCCCGGCATGCTGATGGCCGCGGCACGGCTCGACCTCGCGAGCGTGTTCCTCTACGCCGGGTCGATCCTGCCGGGCCGGGTCACGCTGACCGACGGCACCGAGAAGGAAGTCACGATCATCGACGCGTTCGAGGCCGTCGGCGCCTGTTCGCGCGGCTTGATGAGCCGTGAGGACGTCGACCTGATCGAACGCGCGATCTGCCCCGGCGAGGGCGCGTGCGGGGGCATGTACACGGCCAACACCATGGCCAGCGCGGCGGAGGCGCTCGGCATGTCGTTGCCCGGCAGCGCCGCTCCCCCGGCGACCGACCGCCGCCGCGACGGGTTCGCGCGCCGATCCGGCCAGGCCGTGGTCGAGATGCTCCGCAACGGCATCACCGCCCGCCAGATCATGACGCGCGAGGCGTTCGAGAACGCGATCGCCGTCGTCATGGCGTTCGGCGGCTCCACCAACGCCGTGCTGCACCTGCTCGCGATCGCGCACGAGGCCGGCGTCGAGCTGACCCTGGACGACTTCAGCCGCATCGGCGCGCGCGTGCCGCACCTCGCGGACGTGAAACCCTTCGGGCGGCACGTGATGACCGACGTCGACCGCATCGGCGGCGTGCCCGTGGTGATGAAGGCGCTGCTGGACGCCGGTCTGCTGCACGGCGACTGCCTCACCGTCACCGGCCGCACGGTCGCCGAGAACCTCTCCGACATCGCCCCGCCCGACCCCGACGGCCTGGTCCTGCGCGCGCTCGACAAGCCCATCCACCACACCGGCGGCATCACCATCCTGCGCGGCACGCTGGCCCCGGACGGTGCCGTGGTCAAGTCGGCGGGTTTCGACTCCGACGTCTTCACCGGCACCGCGCGGGTGTTCGACCGCGAGCGCGCCGCGATGGACGCCCTCGAAGACGGCACGATCACCGCGGGCGACGTCGTGGTGATCCGCTACGAGGGCCCCAAGGGCGGTCCGGGCATGCGCGAGATGCTCGCGATCACCGCGGCGATCAAGGGCGCGGGCCTGGGCAAGGACGTCCTGCTGCTCACCGACGGCCGGTTCTCCGGCGGTACCACGGGATTGTGCGTGGGCCACGTGGCACCGGAGGCCGCCGACGGCGGGCCGATCGCGTTCGTCCACGACGGCGACCGGATCACGCTGAACGTCGCGGAGGGCACGCTCGACGTGGACGCGGACCTGGAGAGCCGGAAGGAGGGCTGGGCTCCGCTGCCTCCGCGGTACGAACGCGGTGTGCTCGCCAAGTACGCCAAGCTGGTCGGCTCGGCGTCTCGCGGCGCGGTCTGCGACTAGGGCGTCCTGCGCCGGAGATTCCGTCCGAAGATCTCGAACGAGAAGGCTTGAACGAGGCACGCTCGTTCAAGCCCGGCGGGATCAGCCGTCCTTGGCGAAGATGCGGGTCAGCACCGCGAAACCGATTCCGGCGACCGCGAGCACGATGCCCGCCAGCGGTAGGCCGGACGCCGCCAGCGCGGCTCCGGCCGCCGAGAAGAGGATGAACTCCAGCACGAAACGAGTCGGTTCCACCAGGCGGCGCTTGGCCCGCGGGGCGATCGCCAGGCCCCAGATCGCCGCCGCCACCACCGGCGCCAGCACTCCGCCGAGGATGCTGGACAACGTGGTGCCGCCGAGACGCGCGCCCGCCACCGCGAGGCCCGCGAGCAGCGCGAGCTCGGTGAGGAAACGGATCGCCAGCACGAAGCTCGCGGTTCGCGGGCGCGCGGACTCGGTTGTCATGGCGCGGAGCCTACGGGCACAGGGCAGCGGTCACGGCATCAATAAAGGCTGTCCAGCACGTCGGCATAGCGCTTCTCGATCTCCCGGCGGCGCGGCTTCAGCGACGCGGTCAGCAACCCGTCCTCGACGCTGAAGTCGTGCTCCAGCACGGCGAACCGCTTGATCGTCTCGTGCCGCGCGAGCTGGGCGTTGACCGTCCTGATCGCGTTCTCGACCTCGGCCTCGGCGTCGGCGAGCCCGGAGGCGGTGTCCGGGTCCAGCGTCACCAGGGCGACGCAGTACTTGCGGCGGTCGCCGTGCACGATCACGTTGCTGATGTACGGCGACGCCGCGTTGATCATGCTCTCGATCCGGGTGGGCGCCACGTACTTGCCGCCCGAGGTCTTGATCAGTTCCTTCTTGCGGTCGGTGATCGTCAACCGGCCCGCGTCGTCGAGCTCGCCGATGTCGCCGGTGTGCAGCCAGCCGTCGACCAGCGTCTCGGCGGTGGCGTCGGGCCGGTTGTGGTAGCCGCGCATGACGCCGGGGCCGCGCAGCAGCACCTCGCCGTCGTCGGCGATCTTGACCTCCATGCCCGGGATCGCCGGCCCGACCGTGCCGATCCGGATCATGCCCGGCCTGTTGAAGAACGTTCCCGCGGACGACTCGGTCAGGCCGTAGCCCTCCAGGATCGTGATGCCGGCGCGCGAGAAGAACTCCGCGATCTCGCGGGCGAGCGGTGCCGAGCCCGACACGAAGTACCGGATCCGCCCGCCCACGCGGTCGCGCAGCTTGCGGTACACCAGGCGATCCGCCAGCCAGCGGGTCGCGGGACCGTGGTCGCGGTCGGCCCACCGGAAGATCCGGAACGTCAGCCCGCCCTGCTCGCGCGCGCCCGCGACGATCCGGCCGTGGATCTTCTCGAAGATGCGCGGTGCGGCGGCCACGATCGTCGGCCGCAGCTCGCCGAGGTTGTCCACGATCCGCTCGACCGACCCGTCGACGGCGGTGGGCACGCCCGCGGCGATCATCGCCATCGTGAGCACCTTGCCGAACGCGTGCGACAGCGGCAGCCACAGGAAGTGCAGGTCGCTCGGTCGCAGGATGCCCAGTGACGCAACGGCTTCCGACGTGGTCAGCCAGTTGTCGTGGGTGAGTTCGACGCCCTTGGGCGTGCCGGTGGTGCCCGAGGTGTAGATCAGGGTGGCGAGGTCGTCCGGCCCGAGCTCGCCGATCAACGCGTCGTAGTCGCCGTCGGCCTGCGGGACCGCGCCGAACCGGAGCACCTCGACGTCGCCGGGCATGAGGCTCGCGTGCTCGTCGGTCTGCACGACCACGATGCGGCTGCCGGAGTCGCCGACGATGTGCGCGACCTCGCCGGCGGTGCTGTTCGGGTAGATCGTGGTGGTGGCGCCACCGGCGGCGAGCACGGCGAGGTCGGTGACGATCCACTCGATGCTGGTGCCACCCATCAGGGCGACCCGGTCACCCTTGCGCAGGCCCTTCGCGCGCAGCCCGAACGCCTCGCGCGCGACCCGCTCCTGCAGCTGCGCCCACGTGAGCGAGGCCCAGCCGCCGTGGTCGCGGAACCGCATCGCCTCGGCGTCGGGCGTGCGGGCGACCCGGTCGCGCAGCAGGTCGGGGATCGACAGCGCCATTGCTCTTCCCTTCTCTGGAGCGTTGCTCCAGAGCGGTACTCTAACCGTCATGGCCGACCGACGACAGTCCCTCCTCGACGCGGCACTCCAGCTCGTCGAAGAAGGCGGTCTCGACGCCGTGACGATCGCGGCGCTGACCGAGCGGTCCGGCATGTCGAACGGCAGCATCTACCACCACTTCGGCAGCCGCGCGGGCGTGTTCGCGCAGCTCTACGCCGACAGCTACGGCCGTTGCGTCGCGGCCATGCGGCCCGCGCTCGACGACCGTCCGGCCGTCGAGGCCGTCAGGGACCTCGCGCTGCGCTACCTGGACTGGGTCACGGCGAACCCCAGCCGCGCCCGGTTCCTCTACGCCGCGCCCGACCACGCCGACCCGCAGGCCAAGCAGTCGGAGTTCGCGCCGGTGCTGGCCTGGTTCCTGGAGCGCATGAGCACCGGTGAGCTGCGGGAGTTCCCGCCGTGGGCGCTGGAGCCCGTGGTGATGGGCCCGGCGCACGAGTCGGTGCGCCGGTTCCTGCTCGGCGTGTTCGACCTGGCCGAGGCGCGCGAGCTGGTCGCGGACGCGGTGCAGGCCGTGCTCAGACCTCTGCGGTAGAACACCTGTTCGATTATGCTGCGGTCCATGCGCCAGGGATCGCTGTTCGACCTCGACGCGGAACCGGCACTGGCTCCGCTGGCCCCGCGCCGCACCGAACTCGGCCGCGGCGCGTGGATCGACGTGCAGCCGGGCTGGCTCTCCGGTGCCGACGCGCTGTTCGACCAGCTGGTCAGCGAGGTGCCGTGGCGAGCCGAGAAGAGGCAGATGTACGACACCGTGGTCGACGTGCCGCGCCTGCTCTGCTTCTACCCCGGCGCGCTGCCGTTCGACGTGCTGACCACCGCCCGCGACGCGCTCAGCCGGCACTACCTGCCCGAGCTCGAGGAACCGTTCACGACCGCCGGCCTGTGCTACTACCGCGACGGCCGCGACAGCGTGGCGTGGCACGGCGACACCATCGGCCGCGGCCAGACCGAGGACACGATGGTCGCGATCCTGAGCGTCGGCACGCCCCGCGCGTTGCTGCTGCGGCCGCGCGGTGGCGGCGAGACGCACAAGTACGCGCTGGGCCACGGCGATCTGCTCGTCATGGGCGGGTCGTGTCAACGTTCCTGGGAGCACGCCGTGCCGAAGACCTCGAAGGTCGTCGGGCCTCGGATCAGCGTGCAGTTCCGGCCGCACGGGGTCCGCTGAACCCCTTGTCGACCGTTTGTCGACGAGTTGCAGTCGGCGGCTGCGAAGGTCGGCTCCACGTCCGAATATTGGAGCGAAAAATGACCAGACGCGTCATCGTTCGATTCGCCACCGCATTCGCGGCAATGGCACTCAGCCTCGTGTCGTGGACCGCGTCGGCGTACGCGAGCGAGCCCGGCTTCCAGATCCTCGTCAACGACCGCACGGACAAGTGCGTCGACGTCGCCGGGCACTCGGCCGTCGCCGGCGGAGTCCTGCACGAGTGGGACTGCGGCCACGACAGCAACAGCCACAACCAGCACTGGGGAGTGCGCAACACCGACGCCAACGGCTTCTTCAACCTCCTGGTGCACGAGCACGGGTTCTGCATGGCCGAGCACGGGCTGAACGCCCAGCTGACGCAGGAGAACTGCGACGGCCGGTCGAGCGAGCTCTGGCGGTGGGCGCCGGACCCGTCGGCGGGACGGCTCTGGCTGCAGTCCTTCAGCGGCCTTTGCGTCGCGCTGATTCCGAACACGGTGAAGAACGGCACTCCGATCGGCGTCCAGTTCTGCAGCGACAGCTCCGCCTCGCACTGGCACGCCGAACCGACCCAGTAGTCGTCTTCGGCTGACGCGCCGGATTTCCCGGATTCCGCCGCGGCGGAATCCGGGAAATCCACTCACACGGCCTGGACGGCCAGCAACGCCAGATCGTCGTGGTCGTCGCGGTCCAGCCACTTCAGCACGGCGTCCTCGCAGTGCCGCGCGATCTCCTCCGCCGACATCCCCTTGCACTCCTTGAGCACGGCCCGCAGCCGCTGCTCCCCGAACAGCTCGGTGCGGTCGGCGTGCGCGCGGGCCTCGGTGAAACCGTCGGAGTACAGCACCAGCGTGTCGCCGGGGGCGAGCGTCACCTGCTCGCCGTGGAACCGGACGTCGGACAGAATGCCGACGATCGCCCCGACCGCGCTGACCTCGTGCACCGACCCGTCGGCGCGCAGGACCAGCGGCGCCGGGTGCCCGCCGGACGCGAGCGACAGCCGCACTCCCCCGTCCGGCAACGGCACCAGCTCGCCGACGACGATCGTGGTGAAGAGCTTCGACCCGGTGGCGCGCAACGAGGTGTTCAGCAGGTGCAGCAACCGCACCGGGTTCGTCTCGACGAGCGACAGGGCCTGCAGCGACTGCCGCACCCGTCCGCTGTGGACCGCGGCTTCCAGGCCGTGCCCGCAGACGTCGCCGAGCGCGAACGTCGCCGAGCCGTCCGTGCGCGGGTGCACGTCGTAGAAGTCGCCGCCGACCAGCGCGCGCTGGTGGGCCGGGATGAACACCGACCCCATCGACACGCCGCGCAGCTCGGGCAGCGGCAACGGCAGCAGCGCCGAGCGCAGCACGTCGATCATCCGCTGCTGTTCGGTGAGCCGGGACGCCGACTCCAGCGCCACCGCCGCGTGCTTGCCGAACAACCGGACGCGCTCGACGTCGTTGGGCGTGAACTCACCGCGCCGCAGCACGACCAGCGCGCCACCGACGCCGAGCGGCACGGCCAGCGCGCAGCCGAAGTCGTCGGGAACGCCCCAGCTGCCATCACCCAAAGAGGTGATCCTCGTCATCGTCGACGTGCCCGTCAGCACCTCGGAGAGCACCGAGGCCCGGCGCGGGGCGCGGGTGACCGTGGGTTCACCGCCGCCGCAGCGCCACCACTCCAGGCGGTCGCGGGTGGCGGGCACGACGGCGACGCAGTGCTCCCCCAGCAGCTCCGCGGCGAGCTGCACGATGGTCTTGAGCGTGGCCTGCCGCGAGGTGCCGCCCGCCAGCCGCAGGTGGGCGTGGTCGAGCGCGGAGTCCGTGAAGTACCAGGCGCTCCAGCCCTCGCCGAGGTCGTGCTGCCGCCCGGCCACGTGCACGTCGAAGCGCTCGCCCAGGCACAGCCGGGGGAACCGGTCGGCGGCCGCGGCGTTGCGCACGCGCACCACCCCGGCCGGGTCCACCACGAGGACGGCTTCGCGCAGCCCGTCCACCAGGCGCTGCCAGCCGTCCAGGTCGATGTCCACGGCGCTGCTCATCCGCCGCAGTCCTGTGGCCGGGTCATCACGGCCTCCTGCGGATAGTTGGCGTGCATCGCGGCATCAAGTTACCTCGCTCCCAACCTAACGTGGCAGTCTTGGCTGCGACCACCGAGGCACGGAGGCTTGGAGTGACCACGGCCAGCGAAGAGACGGACGCGACCCTCGATCGGGTTCTCTCGGCGATGAGAGACCTGCGTGACGGCAACTTCCGCCGCAGGCTCGTCGTGCCGGGGAACGGGCCCGTGTCGGCGCTCGCGGACGTGTTCAACGAGATCGCGGAGCGCAACCAGTGGCTCGCCGGTGAGCTCGGCCGAGTCCGGCAGGCCGTCGGCCAGGAGGGCAGGCTCACCGAACGGGTGGCGCCCGCGGGCACCGCCGGTGGCTGGTCGCTGATCGCGGACTCGGTGAACGGCCTGGTCGAGGACCTGATGCGGCCGACGACCGAGCTGAGCCGCGTGCTCGCCGCCGTCGCTGAGGGCGACCTGACCAAGCGCATGTCGGACCAGACGCTGCGCGGTGAGTTCGCCACGCTCGGGTCCACGGTGAACGGGCTGGTCGACCAGCTGTCGTCGTTCGCCGACGAGGTCACCCGCGTCGCCCGCGAGGTCGGCACGGACGGCCGCCTGGGCGGTCAGGCGAAGGTGCCCGGCGTGGCCGGCACCTGGCGCGACCTGACCGACAACGTCAACTCGATGGCGAACAACCTGACCAACCAGGTCCGCAACATCGCCCAGGTCGCGACCGCGGTGGCCAACGGCGACCTGACCCAGAAGATCACGGTCGACGTCTCCGGCGAGATGCTGGAGCTCAAGAACACGCTGAACACGATGGTCGACCAGCTCAGCTCGTTCGCGGACGAGGTCACCCGCGTCGCCCGCGAGGTCGGCACGGACGGCAAGCTCGGCGGTCAGGCGAAGGTGCCCGGCGTCGGCGGCACCTGGCGCGACCTGACCGACAACGTGAACTTCATGGCGGAGAACCTCACCACGCAGGTCCGCAACATCGCCCAGGTCACCACCGCCGTCGCGCAGGGCGACCTGACCCAGAAGATCACCGTCGACGCCCGCGGCGAGATCCTCGAACTCAAGTCCACCATCAACACGATGGTCGACCAGCTGTCGTCGTTCGCCGACGAGGTCACCCGCGTCGCCCGCGAGGTCGGTTCGGACGGCCGGCTGGGCGGTCAGGCACAGGTCCCCGGCGTGGCCGGCACCTGGCGCGACCTGACCGAGTCGGTGAACGTCATGGCGAACAACCTGACGACGCAGGTCCGCAACATCGCCCAGGTCACCACCGCCGTCGCGCGCGGCGACCTGACCCAGAAGATCACCGTCGACGCCCGCGGCGAGATCCTCGAACTCAAATCGACCATCAACACGATGGTCGACCAGCTCTCCTCGTTCGCCGACGAGGTCACCCGCGTCGCCCGCGAGGTCGGCACCGAGGGTCGTCTCGGCGGTCAGGCGCAGGTGCCCGGCGTCGCCGGCACGTGGCGCGACCTGACGGACAACGTCAACTTCATGGCGAACAACCTGACCAACCAGGTCCGCAACATCGCCCACGTGGCGACGGCGGTGGCCAACGGCGACCTGTCGCAGAAGATCACCGTCGACGCGCGCGGCGAGATCCTGGAGCTCAAGTCCACCCTGAACACGATGGTGGACCAGCTGTCGTCGTTCGCCGAGGAGGTCACCCGCGTCGCCCGCGAGGTCGGCACGGACGGCCGCCTCGGCGGTCAGGCCCGCGTGCAGGGCGTGGCCGGCACGTGGAAGGACCTCACCGACAACGTCAACCTGATGGCGGACAACCTGACCAACCAGGTCCGCAACATCGCCGCCGTCGCCACCGCGGTCGCGAACGGCGACCTCTCGAAGAAGATCACCGTCGAGGCGAAGGGCGAGGTCGCGGCCCTCGCCGAGACGCTGAACGGCATGGTCGACACGCTGCGCGCGTTCGGCGACGAGGTCACCCGCGTCGCCCGCGAGGTCGGCACCGAGGGCATCCTGGGCGGCCAGGCCCGCGTGTCCGGCGTGGCGGGCACGTGGAAGGACCTCACCGACTCGGTGAACTTCATGGCGGACAACCTGACCAACCAGGTCCGCAACATCGCCCAGGTCACCACGGCGGTGGCCCAGGGCGACCTGACGAAGAAGATCGACGTCTCGGCCCGCGGCGAGATCCTGGAACTCAAGACCACCATCAACACGATGGTCGACCAGCTGTCGTCGTTCGCCGACGAGGTCACCCGCGTCGCCCGCGAGGTCGGCACCGAGGGCAAGCTCGGCGGTCAGGCCGAGGTCGACGGCGTGGCCGGCACGTGGTCGAAGCTGACCGACAACGTGAACCAGCTGGCGTCGAACCTGACCACCCAGGTCCGCGCGATCGCGGCCGTCGCCACCGCGGTGACCGCGGGCGACCTGACCAGGCAGATCACCGTCGACGCGTCCGGCGAGCTCGCCGAGCTCAAGGACAACGTCAACCAGATGATCGCGAACCTGAAGGAGACGACCCGCGCGAACCGCGAGCAGTACTGGTTGAAGACCAACCTGGCGCGGCTCTCCGGTCTGATGCAGGGTCACCGCGACCTGCGCGCACTGGCGTCGTTGATCATGAGCGAGCTGACGCCGCTGGTCAGCGCCCATCACGGCGCGTTCTTCCAGGTCCAGGAGGACGACGACACCAAGCAGACGCTGGAGCTCACGGCGTCCTACGGCTTCCGCATCGACGCCGCCCGTGCCACTCGCCTGGCCATGGGCGAGTCGCTGGTCGGCCAGTCCGCGCTGGAGAAGAAGACGATCCTGGTCACCGACGTGCCCGGCGGCTACCTGACCGTGTCGTCCGCTTTGGGGGAATCGGCGCCGGTCAACCTGGTGATCCTGCCGATCCTGTTCCAGGGCGAGACGCTCGGCGCGATCGAGCTGGCCTCGCTGAACGAGTTCACCGACGTCCACCTCGACCTCCTCGACCAGCTCAAGGAGGCCATCGGCGTCAACGTGAACACGATGCTCGCCAACTCCCGCACCGACGCCCTGCTGGTCGAGTCCCAGCGCCTGACCGCGGAGCTGAGGGCCGGTTCGGAGGAGCTGGAGGACCGCGCGCGCCAGCTGCAGACCGCGTCGAAGTACAAGTCGGAGTTCATGGCGAACATGTCGCACGAGCTGCGCACGCCGTTGAACTCGCTGCTCATCCTGGCCAAGCTGCTCGCGGACAACCTCGACGGCAACCTCAACGCCAAGCAGGTGGAGTTCGCCCGCACGATCCACTCGTCCGGCTCCGACCTGCTGCAGCTGATCAACGACATCCTCGACCTGACGAAGGTCGAGGCCGGTCACATGACGGTGCACGAGGACCCGGTGCGGGTGGACGAGCTGGTCCGCTACGTCGAGACGCTGTGCCTGCCGCTGACCGCCGAGAAGAACCTGGAGTTCTCGGTCAGGGTCGACCCGGACGTGCCGGAGACGCTGCGCACCGACGAGCACCGCCTGCAGCAGATCCTGCGCAACCTGCTCTCCAACGCCGTCAAGTTCACCCACGACGGCGGCATCCGCCTGCACGTGCGCATGGACGACCCGTCCACGGTGGCGTTCGACGTGCACGACACGGGCATCGGCATCCCGGCCGAGAAGCTCGCCGTCATCTTCGAGGCGTTCCAGCAGGCCGACGGCACGACGTCGCGCAAGTACGGCGGCACGGGCCTGGGCCTGTCGATCAGCCGCGAGCTGGCCCAGCTGCTCAACGGCGCGCTGCGGGTGCGGTCGGAGCCGGGCATCGGTTCGACGTTCACGCTGTGCCTGCCGCTGGGCAAGGTCGTCACGGACGCCTTCGTCATGCCGGAACCCACGCCGATCGTCACGCCGGCCCCGGTGCTCGCGGCGTCCGGCACGATCCGGTTCCACGGCGAGAAGGTCCTGGTCGTGGACGACGACCTGCGCAACGTCTTCGCGCTGACGAGCGTGCTGGAGCTGCACGGGCTCGAAGCCATCTACGCGGACAACGGCATCACGGGCGTGCGCGCGCTGGAGCAGTACGACGACGTGGCCATCGTGCTGATGGACATCATGATGCCGGAGCTGGACGGCAACGCGACGATCTCGGCCATCCGCGCGATGGAGCGCTACGCGGACCTGCCGGTCATCGCCGTCACCGCCAAGGCGATGAAGGGCGACCGGGAGAAGTCACTGGCGTCCGGCGCCACGGACTACGTGACCAAGCCCGTGGACACCGAGCACCTGATCCGGTTGATCGCCTACTACCTGGGCGTGTCGGCGGAGGCCTGAACGGCGGCGTCCACCGTCTCGTGCAGGTTCAGCACCCCGGTGACGTCCGCGAGGTCGAACAGCCGCCTGACCGGCGGCTGGGCGGCCGCGATCCGCAGCTGCCCGCCGGCGTCGGCGAGCTTGCGGTGCCACTCCAGCACCAGGGCGAGGCCGGTCGAGTCCATGAACTGCAGACCGGACAGGTCCAGCACGGCGTGCACGCCGGTCACGTCGGCGTCCAGCCGTGCCGCCAGCACAGGGACGGTGTCGATGTCCAGCTCACCGGCGACGGCGAGCACGCGCCACCCCTGCTGGACCTCGCTGCCGACGTTGAGCTCCATCGTCGCCGTTCCTTCCGCCACGCCCGACTCGTGCGACCCAAATCGTGCAGCACGGCGGCAAGGCATGCGACCACCGGGGGGCTGAAAGATCCGAACGGGGGGCTGGATGTGCGACGATGCGCCTTGTGCTGAACGACCCACTGGCTGAGGTGCGGGTGACCCTGTCCGCGGAGGGCGGGTCGTGCGCTCGCGCACGTCAGGTGGTGCGCGACGCCGCCTCCTCGTGGGGGCTGTCCGAAGACCTGGCGGACGACGCGCAGCTCGTCGTCACGGAACTGGTGTCGAACGGCATCGACCACGGTGAGGGACTGATCACATTGACCGTGAGCCGGCGCCCCGGCGGCATGCTCGTCGAGGTGCGCGACGAGTCGGCGAAACAGCCTCAGCTCAGACCCGTGGACCCGAACTCGGCGCGCGGCCGCGGCATGCAGCTCGTACAGGCGCTGAGCGCGCGTTGGGGGACGACGCCGGACGGGCGGGGCAAAGTCGTGTGGGCCGAGTTGGAAGGCGGAGAACGGGTACCTGACCCGGTATGACAGCCATACCGCCCGAATCCGACCCGAGGACCACTCCTGGACTGGAGCCCGGTGGCGGGGTGCGGCCCGGAGACACTCCGCCCGAATCCGGGCAGACCTCAGGTGTTTCGCACCGCGAGCCCGCTCCGCCCAGAGCGGCCACGGGACACGTGGTGATCGCGCTCGTCCTCGTGGCCGCCGCGTTGGTGGCCGCAATGCTGCTGACCCAGGCTTTCCTGCTGCACTAGCTACTTGGTCAGGCGGGACGCGAGCAGCGCCTTGCCCTGCTCGGCACCCTTCTGGCTCTCGTTCTGCGCCTTGCGGAAGAACTCCGCGAGCTCGGTGTCGCCGTCGCGCTCCGCGTCGGAGATGTAGGTCTCCAGCCGCAGCGCGTTGTCCAGACACGCCTCCGTGAACCAGAGGATGTTGTAGTCCTTGTCCTTCGTACCCGTGATCTGACCGGTCTCCGTGGTCGACACGGTTCCTCCTCGTCTGTCAGGGGTTTTGCGGTCATTCGGCGTGTACCCGGCGTGGCCTGGCGAAAACCGGCTCGGCTTGTGGTGCCGCACCGGAGGCGCGTACGGTCGGTGCGGACGGGAGTCCTTATGAACCAACTTCACCAGAGAACTACCTACGTCCAGTCCATTCCGATCGTCGCGATCACCGGCGAGATCGACATGATGTCGTCGCGGCCGGTGACGAACAACCTCGCCCAGCTGCTCGACCGCAAGCCGCCCGCGTTGGTCATCGATCTGCGGGAAGTGCGGTTCTTCGGGTCGGAGGGCATCCGCACGCTCGTGGAGACCCAGGCCCAGGCCGACGAGCTCGGCGTCAAGTTCGGCGTCGTCAGCGACACGCGAGCGGTGTTGCGCCCCTTGGCGATGACGGCCGTCGACCAGTTGCTGCTCTTGTTCGACGACGTCGACGACGCCGTCACCGCGCTGAGCGGCCGCTAGCGCTCAGGCCGCCGACTCGCGCCTGCCGCGCGAACGCTCCACCAGGTCGAGCAGCAGACCTTCTTTGGTGGACCACGGCGAAATGTCCACGACGTCGTGTCCCGCGACCCGCATGAGCGCTTCCGCGACCACCGCGCCCGCCAACGACTGCTGGGCCCGGTGGCGGGAGATCCCCGGCAGGGCGGCGCGTTCGCGCACCGACAGCTTCGCCAGGCGCGGGATCCACTTCTCCAGGTCCCTGAGCTTCAGCTGCCGCGACACGTACGTTCCGGTGCGCGCTCCGGCGAGCCGGGCCAGTTGCTCGAACACCTTCGAGCAGCCGACGGCGCGAGCGCTCTCACCGGGCGGGAAAGCCTTCGCGATCTTGTGCAGGACCTCGGCGCGCATGTCCTGCACGGTCAGTCCCGCTCGGGTCAAAGTCCTTGCCCCCAAAGGCAACGAGATCGCGCGGTCCGGTTCCGCACCGGAGCCGGAAGCCAGCTCCACGGTGCCGCCGCCGACGTCCAGCACGACCATGGGGCCGGCGCTCCAGCCGAACCAGTGCCGGGCCGCCGCGTAGGAGTACCGTGCTTCTTCCTTGCCGGACAACACTTTCAGCTCGACGCCGGTGCGTCTGTGCACCTTGCGCATCACCTCGTCGACGTTCGCGCTGTCCCGCACGGACGACGTCGCGAAGGGCAGGAAGGGCACGTCGCCGGCCGACTTCCGCGCGGCCAGCACGGCGGCGCACAGCGACTCGATGCCGTGACGGCTGATGGCCCCCTCGGCGTCCAGCTCGCGGTCCAGCCGCAGCCGGACCTTGTGGGACACCAGCGGACGCATCAGGTCTCGTTCCACGACGACCAGGTGAGCGCTGAAGCACCCGACGTCCAGAACACCGACCGACATCCGCCACCTTCCTTCCCTCAAGGTCCATTTACTTCATCGGTCACCATTGTGCGAGTCTTTGCACCCGATCAGGGCAACTTCGCGTAATGAGATGCGTTACAGTGCCCCGATGTCCTTGGCGGAGATCCCTTCCCGGCTCGACCACGCGGTGAAATCGGCGAACCGCGGCGTAATGGTACTGGCCGTGGACGGGCTCTCATCGGACGTGGCCGAACAATCCTGGCTGTCGGCCTCCGTTTCCACGCTTTCCTCCACCGTGCCGTCCACGTCCGCGACGGCGTGGCTGACCGCGTTGACCGGCGCTCCGGCCGACGCCCACCGCGTGCCGGGAACGGTGTACCGCAACGGATCCGGGCTCGTGCACGCCATCAACGGCACGCCCGCGATCCCGGAGCTGCCGACCGTCCTGCAACGGCACGGCGCCACCGTGCTGGCCCGCGAGCTCGACCTGCTGGAGGGGACCTGGGCTCAGGCCCTCCTGCGAGGATGCACCCGGATACCCGCGCCGCCCCGGCACAAACTCACCGCTCAGGCGGAAGATCCGCCGCTGCTCGTCGCCAACGTCGTGGCCGATCTGGACAAGGCGCTGCCCGACGCGCGGTTCCTCTGGACCTACGTGAACATCGACGACCACGTGCACCGCCACGGCTACGACGAGTCCGTGCACGAGGCCATGCTGCGGCTCGACGCGCACGCTTCCCGTTGGGCGGCACAGGGGTGGACGGTCGTGGCGCACTCCGACCACGGCCTGGTGCCCGTCGATCCCGATCCGGACCTCGTCGAGGCGTGGGAGGCGATCGTCCGCGAGGAGTGCGAGATCCCGTCCGGCGGCGCGGGCCGGCTGCGCTGGCTCTACCCGAAGCCCGACCGGCTGGAGGCCGTTTTCGACCGCGTGGCAACGACTCTGGGCGCCTGCGCGACCGTGCACCACGCCGCCGACCTCGGGCTGCCGCAGCCGGAGACCGGTCCGGTCGTGGCGGTGGCGGCGTCACCGCGGTTCCCGATCCCGGACCCGTCGGTGGCCTACGAGCACGGAGGCCTGAGCCGGGAGGAGATCGACGTTCCCTGGGCGGTCTGGCAGACCGTAGAGTGAGCGGGTGCACATCGAATTTTCGAGCTCCATAAGGGAAATCGATGCTGCCGATTGGAATTTCGTGGTCCGCGAGAGCGGTGCTCCGGTGTTTTACGAACACGCGTACCTCCGCGCGTACGAACAGACACCGCTGACGGACGTCGACGCGTTCGCCTATTTCGTCGTGCGGGACGGCGGGAAACCCGTCGCGGTGACGCCCGCCTACCTCCAGACGGCCGCGGACCCGTTGCGCTGCCTCCACGCGGCCTATCCGGAGGCACGCGACCAGCCCGCGCTGCTGAGCCACACCTGGCACTGCTACGACGCGCACGTGCCCGCCACGACCGAGGTCCTGCCGCGGCTGCTGGACGCGATGACCAGGACCGCCTCGGTGTTCCGGGCGCAGTGGTGCGGGTTCGTGAACGTCCGGCGCGGCAGCGCGCTTTCGCAGTCGCTGCGGGCGAACGGGCTGCCGGCGCGGCACCTGCTCGACAGGTGGACCGCGGACCTGGGCGGGGTCACCGACTACGGGCACTACCTCGCGCGGCTGGGCCAGCGCGCGAGAGCGAACCTCAGACGCAACGAGCGAAGATCGCGGGAAGCCGGTGTCACGATCGACGTGGTCCCGGTCGAGCACGCCGCGCTCGACGAGTTCCTGCTGCTGTGCACCAAGACCGCGTCCCGCTTCGAGAACAACGGCTTCCACCCCGACCCGACCTTCGCCGCGTTCGTGCGCGGACTCGGCGACCTCGCGCACGTGATCGAGGTCCGGCAGCACGACAAGCTCGTCGCGGCCGGCGCCTGCCTCGCCGACTCCGCCCGCCTGCACACGTGGACGTGCGGCGTCGACTACGCGGTCGACGGCAACTACAGCCCGTACGGCGTCCTGTTCGCCGAGTCGGTGAAACTCGCGGTCCGGCTCGGCAAGCGCGTGTTCGAAGGCGGCCGCGGCAACGAGGTCTTCAACCGGCGGCACGGCCTGAGCCCGCGCCCTCTCGACGCCGCGCTGATCCGCACCTGAAACACCATTCGCGGCGAATTGTTCATCGTTGTGAATCGTTGTCGGAACGCGGCTCGTTCTGGCAGGGTGACGCCGGGCGCAAGGACATGAAAGGGACTGGACGGTCTCGTGAATCTGTCTCGACGCACCCTGCTCGCGTCTGCCGCGGCCACTCCTCTGATCATGGGAACCGGTACCGGGGAAGCCAGTACCTCCCCTTCGAAGCTCCGCAGCGCGCTCGACTACGGCATCGCCAAGCTGAAGGCGGTCGCACCGGCCATCACGTCGTTCCCGGAGATCACCCGGTTCGAGAGGTGGACCTTCGTCGCCGACGGCGGCTGGGTCGGCGGTTTCTGGCCGGGCACGCTACGGGCGCGCCGATCGGCCAGAACACCGTGCAGGGCTACAGCCCGACCTCGTGCTGGTCGCGCGGCCAGGCGTGGGGCATCTACGGCTTCACCACGATGTACCGCCGCACGGGCCTGCCCGAGTTCCGCGACACCGCACGCAGGATGGCCGACTACGCGCTGTCCGTGCTGACACCCGACCACGTGCCGGTGTGGGACTACCGTTCCCCGTTGGGCGCCAACGACGTCAAGGACGCGTCCGCCGGCGCGATCATGGCGTGCGGCCTGGTCGGCACGTGCCTCACCACCAAGTCCGCCCGCGCCGAGGCGATCCTGGCCCGCGGCACCCGCAACCGCCCGTCGGAAGACGGCGTGGAGGTCTCCCTCCCCTACGGCGACTACTACCTCTTCGAGGCGATCCTCCGCGTCCTCAAGCCCACCCAACTCGCCAAGGCCATCGGCCTCTGACCCGTGTCCGAACCGCACGCGGGGAGCTTTCGTACGCTCCTGGCGTGCGCAACGTCCCCGCGTGCGGTCACTTCTCGATGAGGCTCGCGGTCGGGCCGTTGGACCAGGTGGCTTCCAGGTGGGAGAGGCGGCCCGCGGTGGTGCGGAAGTCGACCACCAGCGGGCCGCCGGGCTGTTCTACGGCGACCGACCAGCCGTCGGCCGGGGTGGCCGACAGGGCCTCCACGCCCTGCGGCCGGTAGCGCACGACCACGTCACCGCCCCTCAGGTGGAAGGCGTGCACGTAGGAGCCGTCCGCCTGCCATTCCCCCTCCGAGAGTTGAGCCGGGGACGCGCCTCCATCCGTACTACTGGGAGGAGCCGGAACAGACGAGCTGACCACAGGAGGCCTGGTGGACGACGAGGGCGTGACGGGCGGCGGGCCGATCGACGTGACGGTCGGCATCGGCAGCACACCACCTGGCCCCGTCGTGGCCTCCACAGCGGCGACGGGCTCCGGTTCCATGGCCGAGTGGATGCCGAGCCACGACAGGCCGACGGCGACCGAGGTCACCGCCGCCCAGGCGAGCAGGTATCCGACCGACCGTCTCACCGCGACGACCTTCCTGTAGCGACTCATGGCATCAGTGCTGCTGGTCGAGGACGACCCGGTGGTGCGAGCGGCGATCACGCGGGCTCTCACCGGCCAGGGCCACATCGTGCACGGTGTCGCGCTCGCGATCGAGGCTTTGCGCGAAGTCACCGCCAACACCTACGACGTCGTGGTGCTCGACCTCGGGCTGCCCGACCTCGACGGCGGTGACGCGCTGCGGATGATCCGGGGCGTCACGAACACCCCCGTGGTGATCGCGACCGCCCGCGACGACGAGGCGGAGATCATCCGCCTGCTCAACGCGGGCGCGGACGACTACCTCGTCAAACCGTTCTCCAGCGAGCACCTCGAAGCGCGGTTGCAGGCCGTGCTCAGGAGGGCGCGCGACCGCAGGCAGCTCGTCGTCGGCGGGCTGGAGATCGACACCAGCCTCCGCAGGGCCACTGTGGACGGACGCGAACTCTCGTTGACGCACAAGGAGTTCGAGCTGCTCTCGTACCTCGCGGCCCGTTCGGGCGAGGTCGTCCCGCGCGCGGAGATCCTCGCGAACCTGTGGCCGTCCACCCGCGACGACCAGACGCTCGACGTCCACCTGTCGTGGCTGCGCCGCAAGCTCGGCGAACGGGCCGCACAGCCGCGTTACCTGCACACGGTGCGCGGGGTCGGCGTGCGTCTGGTCGCACCGAGATGAGGCGGTCACTCGTGCTGGTCGCTCTCGCGGCGACCAGCATGGTGGCGCTGGCCTTCCTGATCCCGCTCGCGATCGTCGTCAAGACCTCGGCGTACCAGCGCGCGCTCAGCGAGGCGGAGAAGCAGGCCAACGCGCTCACCCCGGCGTTGCTGATCACCCGCAAGCCGCAGGAGATCCGGCAGGCGATCAGGAGCACCCGCTACGGCGGCCAGCAGCGGCTGGCCGTGCACGTCAGCGCACCTTCCGCGACGTACGGCACCTCGCACATCACCGCGGCCAACCTGCAGGACGCGCAGAACCTCGCGACGGCGTCCACGCTCGACCGCCCCGACGGCGTGGTCTACCTGCAACCGCTGGCCACCAGCGCGAACGGGATCGTGATCGTGGAGGCGTTCGTGCCGCACGAGCAGCTGACCCACGGCGTGCTCGGCACGTGGTGGGCGCTGGCGGGTGTCGCGATCGGGCTCGTGGCCGTGTCGGTGCTGGTGGCCGACCGGCTCGGTGCACGTGCGGTGAAGGCCACCCGCGCGCTGGCGGAGGGCGCGCGACGGATGGGCCACGGCGACCTCTCCGTCCGAGTGCCGATGAAGGGACCGCCCGAGCTCAAGGAGGTCGGCAAGGCGTTCAACGCCATGGCCGAACGCGTCCGGCACCTCGTCGCCGCCGAACGGGAGGTGGTCGCCGATCTCTCGCACCGCCTCAGAACGCCTCTCACAGCGCTGCTGCTGGACGCGGACACCCTCGGCAGGGGTCCGGGTGCGGACCGCGTCCGCGAGGCCGTCCAGGGCCTGGAGAGGGAGGTCGACGAGATCATCAAGGCGGCCCGGTCCGGTCTGCAGCCCGACGACACCGGCGTGGACGTGGCGGGCGTCGTGCGCGACCGGCTGGTGTTCTGGTCCGCGCTCGCCGACGACCAGGAACGGCCGTGGACGATCCGCGGCGCGGACAAGCCCGCGCACGTGCCGTTGGCCCGCACCGACCTCACGGCCGCGCTGGACTCGTTGCTGGGCAACGTCTTCCGCTACACGCCGGAGGGCACGCGGTTCGCCGTGACGCTGGTGCACCAGGCCGACCTGGTGGCGCTCGTGGTCGAGGACGCCGGTCCCGGCATCGCCGACGTCGAGCACGCGTTGCAACGCGGCGCCAGCGGCGGGGGATCCACCGGGCTGGGGCTCGACATCGCCCGCCGCGCCGCGGAAAGCACGGGTGGCTCTCTCCACGTCGACCGCGGGCCTCTGGGCGGGGCACGCGTGCAAATGAGGCTCCGGAGGCTCTAGGACCCCTGGTTCGGGGCCGGAAAGAACACCGCCGGCGGCGCGGACCGTGGGACGGGTCCGACACCGCCGGCGGGCACCGGCCGGCTGCGCTGCACCGCTGCCGCACCACCGAGTTCCGAGCAGGAGGGAGGAACCCGATGAGCAGTGCGCGCTTGCCTTCCCACACCGGTGTTACGAGGTGGATCAGCCGGGGCTCTCGGCGGCCAGGTGTGGGGACCGGCGTATTCAGGTGGTCCGTGTTGATCGTTTTTCGCGATCTGTCACGAAGTTAGCCGACCGGGCGCCGTCGCCAATCCACCGTTCAGACGATTAATCCGTTTTAAATATATTTAAGTTCGCCCGGTCGGCTGTCCACCCCTTAAGTCTATTTAAGATAACGTCACCGTCACGCCGCCATTCCGATCCCCCGAAATGAAAGGCGCCTCATGCTCAGTGTGATGGCAGCTACGAGTTTGGCACTGTCGCTCCTCGTCGCCCCCGAGGCGCCGAGCACCGCGGATGTCGTTCCCCCCGGCAATATCACCGTCGACGTGGTGACGGTCAACGGTTCCGGTTGCCCCGCCGGAACAGCAGCCGTCGCGGTCGCGGACGACAACACGGCATTCACGGTCACCTACAGCGACTACACCGCGCAGGCCGGTTCCGGATCAGCCCCGACGGACTTCCGCAAGAACTGCCAGCTGAACCTTCGCGTGCACTACCCGCAGGGCTTCACCTTCGGGATCGCGAAGGCCGACTACCGCGGCTTCGCGTCGTTACCCAGAGGCGCGAAGGGCATGCAACGCGCCAGTTACTACTTCTCCGGCTCGTCCTCGACCGGCACCAAGTCGCACGACATCACCGGCCCCAAGGTCGACAACTGGCAGTTCACCGACTCGACCGAGGTCGCGGAGATCGTTTACGCGCCCTGCGGCATGGTGCGGAACCTCAACGTGAACACCGAGGTCCGCGCGTTCACGAACAGCTCGAACCAGCCGGCGTTCGTGTCCATGGACTCGACCGACGGCAGCGTCAACACCCGCTACCAGTTCGCCTGGAAGCGATGCTGACCCAAGTTGATCACAGAGCGCTCCCGGTGCTCTACTCAGCGTGAGCGCCGGGGCGTCTCACCGTGACCCGGACGTGACTTTTGACGGGTGGGTCAACCAGGGCATTGCTTCCCGCGTATACCCATGTAGATTCCCGCTCACCGCGACGGCCATTCGGGTGACCGTCGATGGATCGCGCGCCGCACGCGAACGGAGGCTGCATGCCGGTGAACGCCCAGACTGCACAGGTCGACGACCTGACACTCATCGCGCTGCCCACCGCGGTGAACTGCGCAGATCTGTTCGTCCGCTTCACACTCGGCGAGTGGCGCCTGCGCAACATGGTGGACGACTGCTCCAGCGTCGCGTGTGCGCTCGTCGAAGCGGCGATCGAGTCCGCCGATCCCAAGACGTCGCGGCTGATCAAGCTGCGCCTGCGGTTGAGCGGCGACTACCTGGTCGTCGAGCTCGAAGCGGCCCGCTTCACGATGCCGCCGACCTCTCCCGACCTGCGCACCGGCGAGCTGCAGCTCGGTGGCGGGGTCAAGCTGATCTGGTGCGAGCTGCCGCTGCCGACCGGCGTCAACGCGAACGCCGTGCCGCTGCCCCGGCGCGAGAAGCGCCGCTCCCCCGCGGCCGAGGCGCTGGGCGACGAGCCGGACGTCGATCCCGAGCTCATCCAGCGCATCCTCTTCGGTCTCGGCGGCTCGATGGGCGGCGGACCCCAGAGGTGAGACACCGCGGCAAACCGGTGTAGTCCGAGTTTCACCCACAAGGGCGCGTCCGACCGTGGACGCGCCCTTGTCGCATCAGCGGGTTCACAATTGTGGACACTTCACCAATTGAGTTCCGCAGCCCAGAGCACGACTCGTCCGTCCGGACCCTGTTACATTCTGCGCGGCGTTCCGACCATTACGTTCCTGAATGGCGTTCTTTTGGTACGGATGGCGATTCACCGACGGCGCCCACGACTCGGCCATCAGCGCTGTGACCGATCGACCACCAATAGTGACAAATGGCGTCAACACATTGACGTGAGCCGACTCGACCCAATGTTGCTCTGGTTGGCGGACGTTCATTAACACCCTTTCCGATACGGTCTCGTAGCACGCCGCCCGACATGTCCTGCACATTCGGAGAGGTGTGTCCCATGATTAGTGCGTTGACCGCGGCCGCCCTGGCTCTGTCCACCATCACCATTCCCCCGGCCGCGGATCCGCCCCCGACGGGCCAGATCACCATCGACGTCGTCACGGTCAACGGCTCCGGCTGCCGCCAGGGCACGGCCGCCATCGCCGTCTCCCCCGACAACAAGGCTTTCACCGTCACCTACAGCGACTACCTGGCCCAGGTCGGCCCGCAGGCGAAGCCGACCGACTTCCGCAAGAACTGCCAGCTGAACCTCAAGGTCAACGTGCCGGGCGGGTTCACCTTCGGAATCGCCCAGGCCGACTACAGAGGCTTCGCCCAACTGGAAAGAGGGGCGAAGGGCACGGTCAAGGCGAGCTACTACTTCCAGGGAATGTCGGACACCGATCAGCGGTCGAAGACCCTCAACGGAGCGATGAGCGACAACTGGCAGGTCACCCACACGACCGATCTCGCCTCCATCATCTACCACCCGTGCGGGGAGAAGCGGAACTTCAACATCAACACCGAGCTCCGCGTGGACAAGGGCACGTCGGATCCGAAGAAGACGAGCTTCATGGCCATGGACTCGACCGACGGTTCCATCGAGACGATTTACCACTTCGCGTGGAAGAAGTGCCCTAAACCGTAGGTGAAAAGCACCGCACAGCAAGGCCGCCAGGCCCCTCGGTCTCCCGCCAGATGAGATCGAGGGGCCTCCTTGTTGTGTCGGCTGCACAAGGTCAAGTAGCCTTCCGGCACAAGCGTCAATGCGTTTCTCTGGCTGGGGGAATTCATGGGACCGATCGGCGCGGTGGTGGACCCGGAATGAATGCCGACACCGTGGTCTTCGACCTGGACGGGACCGTGGTGGACACGGTTTCCGGAATCACGCACGCCGTGAACACCGCGTTGCGCTCATTCGGCCTTACCGAGGTCGACGACGACGAAACGCGGAAGTACGTCGGCCTGGGCGGCAAGGCGTTGGTGCGAGCGGCTCTGCAGAAGGCCGGAGCCCCGGAAGAGCTGGCTCCGGCCGTGCAGGAGGCGTATCTCGCCGCGTACGCCGACGATCCCGGGCACCTGGCCCGGGCGTATCCGGGGGCCGAGGACCTGTTGCAGCGGCTCAGGGCACGCGGGGTGAGACTTGCCTTGTGCACCAACAAGTCCGGCCGGATCACGGGCGGGATGCTCGACGCGCTCGGCCTCGGGGAGGCGTTCGACGCGGTGGTGAGCGGTGACGAACTGCCCTACCGCAAGCCGGATCCGCGGCACCTGCTCGACTCGGTCCGGCTCGCGGGCGGCACGGCGGCGCTGATGGTCGGTGACAGCATCAGCGACGTCCAGGCCGCCCGCGCGGCGGGCGCACCCGTCGTCTGCGTGTCGTTCGGCTACGGAACCGCCGGTCTGGAACCGGATTCCTGGATCGACAGCTTCGACGACTTCGAGTCAGATGTTCTGGTTCGCGAAGCCCTTGGTCGCGATCTTTGACAGCATCGCCTGCCACACCGACGAGCTGGTGTGCGGGTCACCGGTCACGCCGAGCGCGGACTTGAGGCCGTTGAACGCGTTCTGCGTGTTGGTGCCCCAGATGCCGTCGATCGCCAGGCCCGCGGCGCGGAAGTTGTTGCACACGGCCTGCACGAACTTGGTGTCGGACTCGGAGTCCTTCAGCACGCGCACCGGCAGGCCGCCGAAGTCGGAGTGGATGTGGTCGTGGTGGTCGGCGTTGTACCAGCCGTCGAGCACGTAGCGGAACCGGCGGCGGCACACGGCCTCGGTCGCGAGGTAGCGCTTGCGGATCGCCGCGTTGGTCGAGGCGTGCGCCTGGTCGAGCGGCGAGATGGTGTTGCCGCCGGACCAGCGCACGTGGTCGAGGTCCATGGCGGTGCCGGCGCCGTGCTGGCCGGGCTTGTCGACGTAGAAACCGGCGGAGACGATGTAGCTGATCGAGCCGTAGCTCGACGACAGCGACCGCAGGTCCCGGATCCAGGCCACGAGCGCGTTGTAGAACGCGTCGGTGCACTGCCAGTTCCGCGGGGTCGTGTTGCCGCGGTCGGACCGCCAGTAGTAGACCGGCGTGCCGTCGATCTTCTGGAACGTCATCATCGCCAGCGCGCCGGCCTCGGCCGCCCGGATCTCCGACTCGGTGTGCTGGTCGGCGAGCAACGGGTCGGCCGCGGCCAGTCCCGGAGCGATGGTGGACAGGCCAGCGAGTCCGGCGACGGCCGCCGCACCCGTGACGAAGCCGCGCCTGGTGACGTCTTTCTCGAACACCTCGAACACCCCAGTTCTCCCTCTGCGTTCTTGCGGTGCGAGGGAGTCTAGGGACCGCGATCAGCCCAGGGAATGCGCGCTGAACTGCGGTTTTCCTTCGCCTTTACCGCACGTCGCCGAGCACGCGGATCAGGTTGCGTTCGGTCTCGGTGCCGAGTTTCGCCAGTGCCAGCTTCGCCACCGGCGCCCCGAGCTTCGCCAGTCCCGCGAACTCCAGGTGGGCGTGGTAGGCGATCCTGGTCGTGCCGGGCGCCGCGCCGGCGGTGATCGAGATGTCGTCGGTGGCGGTCGCGGTGTCGTTGCGGCCGACGAACTGCAGCCCGTCCTTCTCGTCCCGGGTCAGCTCGTAGACCAGCTCGGTCCTGCGGCCCAGGAACCTCGACACGTTGTGCCAGCGCGAGCCGACCTCGACCGGTCCCTCGTCCAGGCGCGTGCACGACACCGTGCCGGGATCCCACTGCTCGGTGCGGGCGAAGTCGCGCAGGTACTCGACGACCCCTTCGGGCGAGGAGGCCACGGTGAAGGTGCGCTCGACGTCGACGCCGGACGTGTGCGGCGCGCTGAACGCCTGCGGTGCCAGGCGGAGGCGGTACTGGTCGACGAGCTCGGCCTGACCGACGGCCCGGCGCAGCAGGCGGTCGAAGCGTTCGGCGCCGGGCAGTGTCCGCAGCGCACGCCACATCGCGGCCTTGCCCTCGATGCCGATGCGCAGCGTCTCCAGTTCGAGTACGTCGCTCAACGGCGAACGGCCGAGCAGCCGCCCGTTGAGCTTGAGCCTGCCCGCCTTCTCGGTGAGCCAGCCGATCGCGGCCTTGTGCGGGCGCGGCTCGACGCCGTACGAACGCATGACGTCGAGCAGTTCCTTCCGGTCGGCCTCGATGTCGTCGGCCAGCGCGCGCAGTTCCGGATGCGTGCGGCTGATGCGGCGGGCCAGCTCGGTGCCCGCGATCGCGCCGGCCAGGTGGTCGTTGAGGTAAATGCCCAGCAGCTCCGTGTTCACACCGCCGGGTTACCCACTCACGGCCCTGCCGGACCCAGTTGGTAGCCCTGGTTCCACAGGGTTTTGATGACGAGGCCGAGCGGGGCGATCCGGCGCCGCAACCGCATGATGTGCAGGTGCAGTGCGTTGCTGGTGTCGCCGTCCTTGGTGGGCAGGCAGAGCAGCAGGTCCTCGCGCGAGGTGAGCGCGCGGAAGCGTCTCAGCAGCTCGGCGACCAGCGCCCGTTCGGTCGGTGAGAGCACCACGGAACGCGAACGGAAGCGCAGGATGCCGGACATGTCCAGCTCCGGCACGGCGTAGCGGGCCGCACGGGCGCGCAGCATCGCGATGCGCACGGCGAGGTCCTGCTGCGGCACCGGCGCGCGGACCCAGTCCTCCCGCATGTCCGTGAGGACCGGCGCGGGCACGTTCTTCTCCAGCACCAGCAGGCACAACGTCCCGCTGCGCTGGCACGCCTCCCGTGCCGCCGCGTCCACCGGCCACCGCACGACCTCGACGGGCAGTTGGTTCACCAGGTTCGACATTCGTCCACTTCCGCGGTGTGGCTTCGGCTTTGGTGGACGTTAGCCGCGCCTGCTATTTCCGCTCTATCGCATGCATCGGCTCCAGGATGATCGGCTGCGCGCGGCGGCCGGTGGCCATGTTCCAGCCCCACTGCGCGAGCACCGCGGCCCGGTTGCGCCACCCGACCAGGAACGCGATGTGCACCGCCGCCCAGGCAGCCTTGCCGATGAGGCCCTTCAGCCGCAGCTTCTTGATGTCCGCGACGGCGTCACCAGGCGAAACGGTCGCCATCGTGCCGAGGTCGAGGTACTTGAACGGCTTGGCCTCCCGCCCGTTCAGCCGTGCTTTGATCACGCGGGCGACGTGGTGGCCCTCCTGGATCGCGGGTTCGGCGATACCGGGCAGGTCGTTCAGGTTCACCATGTCGCCGATCGCGAAGACGTCGCGGGTCACGGAGCAGTCCGAGGGGTTCACCAGAATCCGGCCCTTGCGGTCGACCTGGGCCCCGCACGCGTCGGCGAGCTTGCGCGCCAGCGGAGACGCCTGCACGCCCGCCGCCCAGATGATCGTCCGCGCCTCGACCCGGTCGCCGTCCTTGGTGGTGATGCCGGTGTCGTCGATCGACTCGGCCATCGCCCCGGTCAGCACCGTGACGCCGAGCTCCTCCAGCTTGCGCCGGGTGTGGTCGCGCAGCGGCGCGGAGAACGGCGGCAGCACGTGCGGGGCGGCGTCCAGCAGCGTGATCCGGATGTCGCGCGGGTCGATCTCCCGGAACTGCCCCTTCAACGCCCGGCGCGCCAGATCCGCGAGCTGCCCGGCCAGCTCCACCCCGGTCGGTCCGGCGCCGACCACCGCGAACGACAGCCACTGCTTCGGGTCATCGGCCACCACCGCGGTCTCGAACGCCCGCAGCAACCTCGACCGCAGCTCGACGGCCTGCTCCAGGGTCTTCATCGGCGGCGCGGCGCCGGCCCACTCGTCGTGCCCGAAGTAGCTGTCGCGCGCCCCCGCCGCGACGACCAGCGTGTCGTACCCGACCGTGCGCGACGTGCCGTCCGGCAGGTCGACGTGGACCTGTTTCGTCTCCGCGTCGAACCCGGTCACCTCGCCCAGCAGCACTTTCGCGTTGCGCTGCTTGCGCAGGACCGCGCGGAACGCCGGCGCGATGTCTCCTGCCGGCAGCAACGCCGTGGCCACCTGGTAGAGCAACGGCTGGAACAGGTGGTGGTTCGTGCGGTCGATCAGCGTGACCTCGACGTTCGCGCGCTTGAGGCCGCGCACGACGTTCAGGCCGCCGAACCCGCCACCGACTACGACTACTCGGTGCGTACCCATGCCGGACGCATACCCGCTGAGCCGGGGTGTCATGCGGCGAGCGGAAGGCGGCCCCGGGGTGCGCCATCGCGACCCGCCGCATACCCGCTCCGCACGCCGGGTATCCGCGCCCATGACCACCACCGCTGACCAGTCGCTCTGGCTCGAAGCCCTGCCCGAGCGCCCGCGCCCGCCGCTGACCGGCAAGCACACCTACGACGTGGCCGTGGTCGGCGGCGGCATCACCGGGCTCACCACCGCCCTGCTGCTCAAGCGCCGCGGCCTGAAGGTCGTGGTGCTCGAAGCCGATCGCGTGGCCTCTGGCGTGTCCGGCAACAACACCGCCAAGGTCACCGCCCTGCAGTCCACTGTGTACTCCCAGATCCGGCGCGCCCACGGTCTCGCCGCCGCCACCGACTACGCCACGGCGTCCCAGTCCGCCGTCGCGCAGGTGGCGAGCCTCGTCGAGCTCGAAGGCATCGACTGCGACCTGCGCCGCGCCCCGGCCGTCACCTACGCCTACACCGAGGCCGAGGTGGGCGACGTCGACCACGAGCTGATCACCGCCCGTCAGGTCGGGCTGCCGGTGCGGGCGAGCGTCGACGTCGGCCTGCCGTTCGGGGTGCACGCGGCGATCCGGCTGGACGACCAGCTCACCCTGCATCCGGTGAAGTACCTGCTGGGCCTGGCGGACGCGATCGACGGCGACGGCAGCGCGGTCTGCGAGCACAGCCGCGTGCTGGACGTGAACGGCACTCGACTGTCCACTGCGGACGGTCAGGTGGAGGCGAACCAGATCGTGATCGCCACCCACTTCCCCGTCCTGGACCGCGGTCTCTACTTCGCCCGCATGGAGCTCACCCGCGCGTACTGCATCGCCGCGCGCGTCGCGAACCCGCCGGAGGCGCTCGCGATCAGCACCGGCAGCCCGTCGTGGTCCATTGCCGCACACGGTGACAAGCTCATCCTCGCCGGGCAGAGCCACGCGACCGGGCAGCCCGCGGTGGAACCGTTCCGGCGACTGGAGGACTTCGCCCGGAAGCACTGGCAGGTCGAGGAGGTCACGCACCGCTGGTCGGCGCAGGACCCGACCGCGTACGACCACCTGCCGATGATCGGCACCTACACACCGGGCAGCACCACGGTGTTCACCGCCACCGGGTACATGAAGTGGGGCCTGACCAGCGGCACGTTCGCGGCCTCCCTGCTCGCGGACCTGGTGACCGGCAAGCCGAACGACCTCGCGGAGCGGTTCAGCCCGCACCGGTTCTCGCTGAAGTCGTTGCCGGAGCTCGTGAAGAAGAACGCCGAGGTGGCGGCCGAGTTCGTCGGCGACCGCGTGGTGCCCGCCGACGCCACGTCCAGCGACGACCTGCCGCCCGGCCAGGCGCACGTGGTGCGTGACGGTCTGGGCAAGATGGGCGTCTACCGCGACGAGGAGGGCCAGCTGCACGCGGTGTCGATGCGCTGCACGCACCTCGGGTGCCTGGTGCGGTTCAACGCCGCCGAGCGCAGCTGGGACTGCCCGTGCCACGGGTCGCGGTTCGACGTGGACGGCGAGGTGCTGGAGGGACCGGCGACCCGGCCCCTCCCCAGGCGCGAGCCGCGTTAGTTCTTCGCGACCAACGTGAGCACGTCGTAGCGAGCGACCGACTCGCCCTTCTGGTTCGCCACGTCGGCGTCCCAGCGGACCTCGCCGTAGTCCTGGTCCTCGCGCGGCGTGATCTGCTTGACCGTCAACGTCACGGTGAGCGTGTCGCCGGGGAACGTCGGCGTGAGGAACCGCAGGTTCTCCAGGCCGTAGTTCGCCAGCACCGGTCCGGGCTCCGGCGAGACGAACAGGCCCGCCGCGAACGACACCACCAGGTAGCCGTGCGCGACCCGGCCGCCGAAGAACGGGTTGGCCGCGGCGGCTTCTTCGTCCATGTGCGCGTAGAACGTGTCACCGGTGAACGACGCGAAGTGCTCGATGTCCTCCAGCGTCACCTCACGCGGCCCCGCGACGACCGTGTCACCCAGCCGCAGCTCGGCCAGCGTCTTGCGGAACGGGTGCACCGAGTCGTCGCGGCGGGGCGCGCCGGTGACCCACCGGTTCGTGACGGCGGCCAACGTGCGCGGGCTGCCCTGCACGGCCGTGCGCTGCATGTGGTGCAGCACGCCGCGCATGCCGCCCATCTCTTCGCCGCCACCGGCCCGGCCGGGTCCGCCGTGCACCAGCATCGGCAGCGGTGAGCCGTGTCCGGTGGACTCGCCGGCGTCCTCGCGGTCCAGCACCAGCAACCGGCCGTGCCACGGCGCCACGCCGATCACGACCTCGCGCACGAAGTCGGTGTCGGCGGAGACGATCGAGCCGACCAGCGAACCGGAACCGCGCGCCGCCAGCGTCACCGCGTCGTCGACCGACGAGTACGGCAGCAGCGTGGACACCGGCCCGAACGCCTCGACCTCGTGCGGCTGCACGGCATCGGCGGACGCGCGCAGCAGCATCGGTGACATGAACGCACCGCGCTCGGCATCAGCGTCCACAAGGGACAGCGGGCCGTCGCCGTAGACGACCGAAGCGTTCTCCTGCAAAGCCTTGAGCGACCGGCGGACCTCCTCGCGCTGCTCCAGACCGGCCAGCGCGCCCATCTTCACCGACTTGTCGGCCGGGTTGCCGATCACCACCTCGGCCAGCCGGGCGGACGTCGCCTCGGCCACCGCGTCCATCAGCTCGGCGGGCACCAGCGCACGCCGGATCGCGGTGCACTTCTGGCCGGCCTTGGTCGTCATCTCGGTCACCAGCTGCCCGACGAACAGGTCGAACTCCGGCGTGCCGGGACGGGCGTCCGGGCCGAGGATCGAGCAGTTCAGCGAGTCCGCCTCGGCGTTGAACCGCACGGACGACCGGATCACGGCCTGGTGCGTGCGCAGGTGCCCGGCGGTGGAGGCGGACCCGGTGAAGCCCACGAGGTCCTGCGGCGTCAGGTGGTCCAGCAGGTCGCCGGCCGAGCCGCAGACGAGCTGCAGCGACCCCTCGGGCAGCAGCCCGGAGGCGAGCATCAGCTCGACCAGCTTCTCGGTCACGTACGCCGTCTGCGAGGCGGGCTTGACCAGCGACGGCACGCCGGCGATGAACGCGGGCGCGAACTTCTCCAACGGCCCCCACATGGGGAAGTTGAACGCGTTGATCTGCACCGCGACCCCGCGAAGTGGCGTGCAGATGTGCTGACCGGCGAACGTGCCGCCACGGCCCAGCGGCTCCACCGCGCCGTCGACGAAGACCTTGTCGTTCGGCAGCTCGCGCTTGGCCTTGGACGCGTACCCGAGCAGCACGCCGAAGCCGCCGTCGACGTCGATCCACGAGTCGGACCTGGTCGCGCCCGTGCGCGCGGACAGCGCGTACAGCTCGGCCTTGTGCTCCTTGAGGTACAGCCCCAGCGCCTTGAGCAGCTGTGCGCGCTGGTGGAACGTGAGCTCGCGCAACGCGGGCCCGCCGACCTCGCGGCCGTACCGCAGCGCCGCCCCCATGTCGATGCCCGCGGACGAGATCCGGGCGATCTCCTCACCCGTGACGGCGTCGTGCAACGGCGCACCCTCGGCGTCCGGCGTGTGCCACCGACCCGAGACGTAACTGCGCAGCAAGCTCATCGAGCCAACCCTTCTCGCGCTGGGCCGGCGGGTCCGCGCCGACCTCGTTCCCGCACCGTAGCAGTGGCCCACCGCCGGGGAGAGCACGGCGGAGCTCACGCCTCACTGTTCGAAAAGGCGCGCCATCACGCTGAAGTAGTGCGTCGGGGCGATTCGGGCGAGCGCGTCGAAAACGTACGCGTCGGGACCGACCAGGATCCGTGCCTTCCCCCGCTCGACCCCGCGGTGGATGATCTCCGCGGCCTTGTCGGCAGTGGTCAGCGCGACCTTGTCGAAGTCCTCGGCCATCTGTTCCAGCGACCGGCCACGCTCCTCGGGGTCGGTGTGGATGCGGGCGTTGCGGACGATGTTGGTCTTGATGCCGCCGGGGTGCACGGTGACCGCGGAGACGCCGGTGCCGCGCAGCTCCTGGCGCAGCGCGTCGGTGAACCCGCGGACGGCGAACTTCGCGGCGCAGTACGCGCTGTTCTTCGGCATGCCGACCAGCCCGTACACGCTGGAGGTGTTCACGATGACGCCGTAGTTCCGCTTGAGCAGCAACGGCAGGAACGCCCGCGTTCCGTTGACCACGCCCCAGTAGTTGATGTCGAACAGCCAGGAGTCGTCCTCGGGCCGTGAGTTCAGCACGGTCGTGGACGTGGCGACGCCCGCGTTGTTGAACACGGCCGCGATCGGCAGGTCCAGCCAGTCCTGGGCCTCCTCGGCGAACCGGTGCACGTCGTCGGCGTCGCGCACGTCGAGCACGCGGCTGAGCACCGGGCCGGGCAACGACTTCGCGGTCTGCTCCAGCCCGGCCTCGTCGACGTCGGCGAGGACCACCGGTGAGCCGTGCCGGGACAGTCGCTGGGCGAGGCTGCGGCCGATTCCAGAGGCGGCCCCGGTGATCACTGCCGGGCGGCCGGCGATCTTTCGCACCATGCGACCAGTAGATCACCACGGGCAAGCGCCCTACTGGCGCAGCTCGGGGAACTGCTCGTCGCGCCACTCGACCGCGTCGACGCCCTTCTCCTCCCGCGTGCGCAGATCGACCCGCCGGATCTTGCCCGACACCGTCTTGGGCAGCTCGGCGAACTCCAGCCGCCGGATCCGCTGGAACGGCGCCAGGTTCTCCCGCGCGTGCCTCAGGATCGCCAGCGCCGTGTCCCGGTCCGGCGCCCAGCCCGCGCTCAGCGCCACGTACGCCTTGGGCACCGCGAGCCGCAGCGGGTCCGGTGCCGGCACGACCGCGGCCTCCGTGACCGCCGGGTGCTCGATCAGCACGCTCTCCAGCTCGAACGGCGAGATCTTGTAGTCCGACGCCTTGAACACGTCGTCCGTGCGTCCGATGTAGAACAAATAGCCGTCCTCGTCACGGGACGCGATGTCGCCCGTGTGGTAGTAACCGCCGGCCATCGCCTCGGCGTTGCGCTCGGGGTCACCGTGGTAGCCGACCATCAGCGACATCGGCCGTTCGCGGAGGTCGATGCAGATCTCACCCTCCTCGGCCGGTTCGCCGGTGATCGGGTCGACGAGCACCACCGGCACGCCCTGCACCGGCCGTCCCATCGAACCGGGTTTCACCTCGTCGCCGGGCAGGTTGCCCACCGACAGGGTGGTCTCGGTCTGGCCGAAGCCGTCGCGCAGCGTGAGGCCCCACTGCTTCTGGACCTGCTCGATCACCTCGGGGTTGAGCGGCTCGCCCGCCGCCACGACCTCCCGCAACGAGCCGGGTCCTCCGCTCAGGTCGGCCTTGATGAGCATCCGCCACACGGTCGGCGGCGCGCAGAACGTGGTGACGCAGGCGTCCTTGATCTGGGCCAGCAGCTCGCCCGCGTCGAACCGCGTGTAGTTGTGGACGAAGATCGTCGCTTCGGCGATCCACGGCGCGAAGAAGCAGCTCCAGGCGTGCTTGGCCCAGCCCGGCGAGCTGATGTTGAGGTGCACGTCGCCCGGCCTGATGCCGATCCAGCGCATGGTCGTGAGGTGCCCGACCGGGTAGGAGGTCTGGGTGTGCTCGACGAGCTTGGGGCGGCTGGTCGTGCCGGAGGTGAAGTACAGCAGCAGCCGGTCGTCCGCCTTCGTCCTCGGGTGCGGCAGCGGGGTGTCCGGTGCCTCGGCGGTCCCGGCGTAGTCGAGCCGGCCGGGCGCGGCACCGCCGACCGCGACGAGCACCGTGCCGTCTCCGTTCTTGGTCACGTCCTCGAACTTGCCCGCGTCCTCGGCCCGCGCGATGACGTGCCGGACGTTGCCGCGCCGGAGCCGGTCCGCGAGGTCGGCCGGTCCGAGCGCGGTGGTCGTCGGCATGATCACCGCGCCCAGCTTCATCACCGCGAGCATCGACTCCCACAGCTCGACCTGGTTGCCGAGCATGATCATCACGCTGTCGCCCCTGCCGACCCCGTGCGCCGCGAGCCAGTGCGCGACCCGGTTCGACCGGCGGCGCATCTCGTCGTAGGAGTAGTCGCGGCCCGTCCCGCTCTCCTCGACGATGTGCAACGCCGTGGTGGCGTTGCCCTCGGCGATGCGGTCGAACCAGTCGTGCGCCCAGTTGAAGCCGTCGTCGAAGCTCGGCCAGCGGAACGACGCCGGGTCGGTGAGCATCAGGTCGCGGGCCGCGCGGTAGGTGTCGTGACTGGACATTCCCGAAGGGTGCGGAGCCCGGCGGCCATCGGTATACCCCCGGACGGGGGTGCACCCCTTTTCGAGGGTGCTCCGGTCGGCGAGACTGCGGGCGTGCTGCCAGACCGCTTCCACGCGCTGCTGCCGCAACGCCTGGACATGCTCCGCCGCGCGACCGGGTTGCCCGTCGTGTTCGGCGGCGCCGTCACGCCCGGCCGCGAACTGGTGCTCAGCAGCTTCTACGGCACGCACAGCACGTCGTTGCACGGAGTGCGCGTCGGCACCGGGCGCGGCCTGGGCGGCACGGCGATCGCGATGGGCGTGCCGGTGCGGGTCAACGACTACGCCTCGACCCGCGCGATCACGCACGAGTTCGACCAGATGGTGGTCGTCGACGAACGACTGACCTCGGTCTTCGCCTACCCGGTCACGGTCCGCGGCACCGTGCACGGCGTGCTCTACGGAGCCGTGCGCGGGCAGACGCCCCTCGGCGACCGGGCGATCAGGATGGCCGGCGTGATCGCGCACGGCCTCGCGGGGGACCTGACCATGCCTTCACTGCACACCCAAGCCGCCTTGCGGGAACTGGCCGAGGTCACCCGGCTCGTCGGCGACCCCGCGTTGCGCGAACGGCTCCGCAAGGTGCACCAGGACCTCGGCGGCGAGCCGCCGGTGACCGTCCCGAGCGGACTGACGCCGCGCGAACTCGATACGCTTCGGCTGGCCGCGGTGGGCGGGTCCAACCGGGAGATCGCCGAAGAGCTCGGGTTGAGCACGGAGACCGTCAAGGCCTACCTCCGCGGTGCGATGCGCAAGCTGGGGGTGCACAACAGAACCGCCGCCGTCCACGCGGCGAGGTCGACGGGAGCGCTCTGAATGTCCTGGTTCGAGAAGGCCGTGATCGGCACCGACCGTCTGCTGTACAAGCTGACCGGCGGCAAGGTCATGACCGTCTCCCTGAGCAAGCAGACCGGGCTGACGCTGATCACCGTGGGCGCGAGGTCCGGTGAGCAGCGCCTGAACCAGGTGCAGTACGTGGCCGACGGCGACGGCATGCTGGTCGTCGGCTCGAACTGGGGCAAGCCGCACCACCCGGCGTGGACCGCGAACATCCTCAAGAACCCGGACATCCAGGTGAACCTGCGCGGCGACGTCCGCGACGTGCGAGCGAGCCTGCTGCAGGGGGCCGAGCGCGAGGCCGCCTGGCGCAGGATGGTGGCGGCCTGGCCGGCGTTCGAGGACTACGTGGCGCGGTCAGGAGGCCGCGAGCTGCGGGTCTTTCGCCTCACGCCGCGCTGACTCCCAGGCGAGCCACGCGCACCCGGCCAGCAGCAGCACGCCGTGCGCGATCCGTGCGGCGGGCGGGGTGAAGAACTGCGGCAGGAACAACGCGAACCCGGCGGCGAACAGGATCGACGCCGTGGTGCGCAGCCTGACCGCAACCATGACCGCCGCGACGCCCATCGTCACCAGACCGACGGCGAAGATCGTGATGGCGACTGGGTTGTAGCGCACGGCCTCGGCGAGTTCGAGGAGGTTCGGCTGTCCCGCCACGGCGTGCAGACCGAAGTCCTCCGCGCCGTAGTAGGGCAACGTCAGCCCGGCGCCGACCCAGAACGTGATCGCGGCCGTCCGGTGGATCTCCAGCAGCGCGATCGCCACCAGGATGAAGCCGATCATGGCGAACAGGTGCGCCGCGACCCACGCGTTCGACCCCATCGCGGCGGCGGCGCCCTGCGTGGTGGTTTCGTCCTCCCACGGCCGCAAAGCCGGGTACAGCAGGAAAAGCAGGCCGGCAACGGCGAGCGGAACTCTCATTTCTTCCCCCTGAGGTCGTCGAGGTACATCCGGACGAGCTGGTCGTAGGTGTCGTCGAGCCCTTCCGGCAGGCCGAACCCGCCGCTGGACTCGATCGACGCGAAGCCGTGCACGATCACCCGCAGCCGCCGCGTGGCGTGGACGGCTTCGGAGCCCTCCAGGCCGTAGCCCCGCAACGTCGCGAGCATGACTTCCATGAGCTTCATGCCCGCTTCGCGCTGCAGTTCGTCGTGCAACGGGTCCATCGGCATGGCCCCGTACCGCTTCGGGTGTTCCTGCACGTAGGCGCGGTACGCGTGCATGAGCGCGTGGACGGCGTCGTCACCCGCCAGTCCGAGCACCGCGGTGGTGAACCTGCCGGTCATCTCCTCCAGCACCCGCACACCGACGTGCCCGCGCAGCTCGGCGAGGTTCGCGACGTGCTTGTACAGCGAGGGCGTGGCGACACCGGTGCGGGCGGCGACGGCGGCGAGCGTCAGTCCTTCGACGCCCTGCTCGTCGACGAGGTCCAGCGCGGCGTTCACGACCTTCGAGGTGGTGAGACCGGGGCGAACAGGCATAGCTCAAAAGCTAATGCCATTAGCCACCCTCGTCAAGTGGCGTGCCAGAGCCACCGGCGCACCCGCAGGTCATGTACGCGCGTTCGACGCCGCCGATCTCTGCCACCTGGCGCAACCGAGTTCTCATGGGAGCGCTCTCACTCTGATGTAAACACGAAAACGTTTACACGTTGACCGAGAGTCACGACATGACAACACTTCCGAACCATTGGGCGCACAACCAAATACCCGAAAGGTCGGTTCGATGCAGCGACGCATCGGGACGGCCCTCGCCGCCGCCTTGTTGGTGGCCGCGGGGATCACCGTCGCCACCACCAGCCAAGCTCCCCCTGCCAACGCGGCGGTGACCTGGGCCGACGAGTTCAACGCCCCTGCCGGCACCGGTGTGGACGGCGGCAAGTGGCAGTTCGAAGTCGGAAACAACAACGGCAACAACAAAGAGGGCCAGTGGTACCAGGCCGGCACCTCGAACGCGGTGCACGACGGCCAGGGCCACCTCGTGATCACCGCCAAGCGCGAGAACCCCGGCAACTACCAGTGCTGGAACGGGCGTTGCGAGTACACCTCCGCACGCATCAACACCGCCGGGAAGTTCACGCAGACCTACGGCCGGTTCGAGGCGCGCATGAAGATGCCGCGCGGCAAGGGCATGTGGCCCGCGTTCTGGATGCTGGGCGCGGACATCAACAGCGGCACCCCGTGGCCGGACTCCGGTGAGATCGACATCATGGAGTTCCTGGGACACCAGCAGAACACGGCGTACGGCACGATTCACGGCCCCGGCTACAGCGGCGCGGGCGGCCTGCAACAGGTGTACAACGGCCCGAACCTGGCCGACGACTTCCACAACTTCGCCGTCGACTGGCGTCCCGGCGAGATCGTGTGGTCGGTGGACGGCAACGTCTACGGCCGCAAGACTCCCAACGACCTCAACGGCAAGCAGTGGGTCTTCAACAAGCCGTTCTTCATCATCATCAACCTCGCGGTCGGCGGTGAGTGGCCCGGCTACCCCGACGGCAGCACGACGTTCCCGCAGCAGCTCGTGATCGACTGGGTCCGCGTCTCCAGCACCGACAGCCCGCCGCCCAGCGGTGGCACGGAGATCCGCGGCATCGGCGGCAAGTGCGTCGACGTGGCCGGGGCGAACACCGCCAACGGCACGCCCGTCCAGATCACCGACTGCAACGGCAACGCCGCCCAGAAGTGGAGCCGTCCCGGTGACGGCACGATCCGCGCGCTGGGCAAGTGCATGGACGTCTCCGGCGGCGGCACCGCGAACGGCACAGCGGTCCAACTGTGGGACTGCAACGGTTCCGCGGCCCAGAAGTGGACCGTCAGCGGCGCTCAGGACATCGTGAACCCGCAGGCGAACAAGTGCCTGGACGCCACCGGGAACTCCTCGGCCAACGGCACGAGACTCCAGATCTGGCAGTGCGGCGGCACGGCCAACCAGAAGTGGCAGGTCTGAGGCAGAGCACGGCGCCGAACCCTTCGCGGCAGAAGGGTTCGGCGTCTCTTCACGCCAGCAACCGGGCGACCGCCCAGTCCTGCACGGCGACACCGACCGACTTGAACACCGTGCGGCCCTGACGCAACGGCGGATTCCCCAGCGCCGCACCGAGCTCGACGAGCGACTCCAGCCGCAGCACCCCCGACCGCACCGCCCGGATGATCTCCCCGGCCTCGCTCAGCGCCGCCTCGACCTGGTCCACCACCACGACTTCCGCGGTCGTCAGCAGTTCCTCGGGCAGCTCGCGCATCACCGGCCGGTACGAGCCGATCGCGTTGACGTGCACCCGTTCTTTCAGGGCGTCGCACGAGAACAGCGGCTTCGTCGACGCCGTCGCGCAGCACACGACGTCCGCGCCCGACACGGCTTCCTCCGCGTCCAGCGCCACGTCCAGGACCGTGTCCGGCAGCTCGTCCTTCAGACTGTCGAGCAACGCCTCGGCCTTGCGCGCGTTGCGGTTGAACACGACGAGCTTCTTCAACGGCCGTACCGCGTGCACCGCCCGCACCTGGTCCGCGGCCTGCGCCCCGGCCCCGAGCAGCGCGAGGTGCGAGGCGTCCTCGTCGGCCAGCAGCTCCGTCGCCACGCCGACCACGGCACCGGTCCGCAACGTCGTGAGCGGCACCGCGTCCGTGACGAACTGCCCGTCCGGGTCGGAGTAGACGACCGTGCCGGTGATCACCGGGTCGCGCTCGATCTCGATGCTGACCACCTTGACCGCCGTTGATGCCGTGGGCAGGTGGTGCGCCGTCATCACGAGCGAGCGGCTGTCGCTGAACGCCTGCCGCGGCGGCAGCTCGAACTCCCCCGCGGTCAGCCCGACGAACGCTGCGCGGACGGCGTCGATCGCCGCGGCCATGGTCATGGTTCGGATCGTAACGACCGAACGTCAGCGCTCTCGCGTGACGTGTCCGAGGAACGCGTTCCACGCGGCGGCGCCCACCTCGATGTGCGCGGCGGGCGCCTTGCTGTCCCGGATTCCGATGCCGGTGGCCACTTCCACGCAGGAACTCGCGTTAGCGCTCCGGATACTCTTGCGCCACTCCGCCATCGGTGTCTCCTCATGTCAGCAGCCGCTTGATCAGCTCCTTCGATTGTTCCGCATCCCAGGCGATCTCATCGAGCGCCTCCACCACCCGCTCGTACGACTTCACCGCGTACGGGGCCTCGATGATCAGGCTGGAGTTCTCGCTCTCCAGGAACACCACCGGCTCGTACTTCTCGAAGGTCAGCAGGTCGAACGAGCCCGCGAGCCCCGCGTGCGCACCGGCCGAGAGCGGGACGATCCGGATCTCGATGTAGGACCGCTCCGCCATCTTCAGCAGATGCCGCAGCTGCGCCTCCATCACGGCAGAACCACCGACCGGTGACAGCAGCACCGACTCGTGGAGGTAGAAGACGCACTTCAGGCCCTTGCCCAGCACCGTCTGCCGCTCGGCGCGAGCCTGTACGCGCTCCTCGACCTCGTCGTCGGGCACGTTCGCACCCGCCTCGATGACAGCCTGCGCATACCGGGGCAGCTGGATCAGCCCGTGCACGAGCGAGACCTGCCAGCTGATCAGCTTCTTCGCGACGCGTTCGTGCTCGATCAGGGTGCGCGGCCGGATGGGCGTGCACGCGCCGTGGTCCTGCCACCAGCCCTTGAGGTTGGCCTCGTTGAACAGCGCCATCAGGTGGTCGCGTTCCTGTGGTGGCGTGCGGCACACGCCGAGCAGCATCGCCAGCTCCAGCTCGGTGGCGCCGCCCTTCCCGTTGACCAGGTCGGACAGCTTGGCCTCCTGCCAGCCCACGAGTTCGGCGATGGCGCGTGCGGTCATGCCGGTGTTCGCGATGGCGGCGCGCAGGCCGTCACCGAACTCCCGACCCCTCGCAGTGGAGAATCTTTTCGGCATGGAGACGACGGTAGTCCCATTCCCGCGCATTCCAGAACGTTTGACCTCAACATGACCCAAAAGGGCGTTAGCTTGGAGGCCTGCCAAGAACGACAATGATTTCGTGAGGTTCAGGTGGACACCCCATGAGGGGCTTCGACACGCCATCCCCGACGAGCCGGCCAGGGGGCAGCTCGTCGAGACGCTCTGCGGCGATCCCTTTGTGCCGCAAGAGATAAGCCTGTGGCGAGACAAGATCTGCTGGCCGACGTGCCGGGACTGCGACGGCGCCTGGCGAGAGAGTGAGGGCATCCTGCCATGGCCGCGGAAATCCTGACGGAGGACCTCCTCCGCATATCCCTTCAACGGCTCTCGCGTGAGGTGGTGAAGAGTTATCCACAGTTCGGCGAGATGCTCGCACAAAATATGTTGCGCACATGCGGACTGATTCCCGACGTCGAGCGCGCGGCGCACTATAGGGAGCTTGGCACGCTTCTCATCGACCTCGGCCGGTTGTACCTGGCCGAGGCCGACATGCTGGCCACGGTCGAGCCGCCGCCCGAGATGCCGCCGACTTGAGGGCCTACGACATCGCGACGGCGCGGCCGTTGGTGTCGAACTCGTGGGCGAGGGTCGTCAGGGCCTGACCACCGGCGGCCCAGGCCGCCGTCCAGGTGAGGCACTCGGCCGCGCCGTTGCCGGCGCGTTCGACGAGGTCGGTGCCGATCTCGTCGAGCCAGTCCCACGACGTCCCGCCCACGCCGGCCAGGAAGGCCTCGTCCCACGTGCGCACCAGCTCACGGATGGTGCCCTCGGCCCGTGCCTTCTCATTGACCGACGTGATCCAGGCCTGGCGCTCGGACTCCGCGAGCACCACGCCCGTCTCGGGTTCGCGGAATCCCGGCAGGTCGTGCGCCAGACCGCCCGATCCCACGTAGAGCACGCGTTTCGACGCGAAGAACTCGCCGACGCGGCGTCCCAGCGACGCCGCGCGGCGGAAGGACGCGTGCGGTGGCGAGGCGCAGTTGACGAAGACCGGCAGCACGGGCTTCGCGTCGATCGACCCCAGCAGGTCGCGGGCCGTGTGGCCGAACGCGTGGTCCAGCGCGGCCTCGTAGGCCGTGGCGATGTCGAAGTCGTGCGCCACGAGGTCGGCGACCAGCGCGCGTCCGAGGTCGGACGGCACGTCGTAGGCGCCCGACGGACCTGCCACGTCGCCTTGGGCGGTCGCCGACAGCACCACCGCGAAGGTGGGGACGACCGCGCGGAACGCACGGCGGTGGTCCGTGCCGAAGAACACCACGAGCTCCGGGTCGAACTCCGCGACCGCCGCGGCGGCGTCGCCGATCGCCGCCCGCACCGGGCCGTGCGGCGCACCGGGCAGCGTGATCAGGTGCGAGGAGCAGACCGTCAGGCTCTCGTTCACCGAGCCATCCTAGGTGCCACAGCGGGTTTCCGAGTCCACAGTGGAGTCCAGCCGGTCCTCGAGTGCCGCCCGAGTCCCACAGACCCCACCTCCTGTACAGCGGGATCCGGCAGGTGGGGGAAGATATCGGTCATGACCACCGCCGACAACGGTTTCGCCGACCTGGGGCTGCGGCCCGACATCCTCAACGCACTCGCCACGCTGGGCTACGAGGAGCCGACGCCGATCCAGTCAGAAGCGATTCCGCCGCTGCTCGCCGGCAATGACCTGCTCGGGCAGGCCGCCACGGGCACGGGAAAGACGGCGGCGTTCGCGTTGCCGCTGCTCGAACGCATCGCCGACCGCATCGGCAAGGGCGAGAAGCCGCTCGCCCTCGTGCTCGCGCCGACCCGTGAGCTCGCCGTGCAGGTGTCCGAGGCGGTGCACCGCTACGGCCGCCACATGGGCGCGCGCGTGCTGCCGATCTACGGCGGCCAGCCCATCGGCCGTCAGCTGCGCGAGCTGTCCCGCGGCGTCGACGTGGTGGTCGCGACCCCCGGCCGCGCGATCGACCACCTGCAGCGCGGCACGTTGCAGCTCGGCGACCTGAAGATGGTCGTGCTCGACGAGGCCGACGAGATGCTCGACATGGGCTTCGCGGAGGACATCGACGCGATCCTCGCCGAGGCGCCGGCCGACCGGCAGACCGTGCTGTTCTCCGCCACGATGCCGCCGCGCATCGACCGCATGGCCAAGAGCCACCTGCGCGAGCCGGTGCTGATCCAGATCGAGCGCGAGAAGACCGAGCCGGGCGAGGCCCCGCGCGTCCGGCAGACCGCGTACCTGGTGCGCCGCGAGCACAAGCCCGCCGCGCTCGGCCGCGTGCTGGACGTCGAGTCGCCGACGGCCGCCGTCGTCTTCTGCCGCACCCGTGACGAGGTCGACCAGCTCACCGAGACGCTGAACGGCCGCGGCTACCGCGCCGAGTCGCTGCACGGCGGCATCAGCCAGGAGCAGCGCGACCGCGTGATGGCCCGCCTGCGCGGCGGCACCGCCGACCTGCTGGTGGCCACCGACGTCGCCGCCCGCGGCCTCGACATCGAGCAGCTCACGCACGTCGTCAACTACAACGTGCCGTCCGCCCCCGAGGCCTACACCCACCGCATCGGCCGCGTCGGCCGCGCGGGCCGCGAGGGCGTCGCGATCACCCTGGTCGAGCCGCGCGAGAACTCGATGCTCAAGACCATCGAGCGCGTCACCAAGACCAAGATCCCGATGGAGAAGGTCCCGACGGTCGCCGACCTGCGCGCCCGGCAGCTGGAGCTGACCCGCTCGTCGCTGCAGGAGTCGCTGATGGAGGACGACCTGTCGCGCTTCCGCGTCGTGGTCGAGACCCTGGCCGACGAGTTCGACGTCATGGACATCGCCCTGGCCGCCGTGAAGCTCGCTCACGAGGCCTCCGGCGCCGCCGCGGACGAGGAGGAGATCCCGGAGGTCCGCCCGCGCGAGGACCGTCCGCGCCGCGACGGCACCACCGCCGGCCCGCGCCGCGAGCGCCGCGGCCCGTCCGAGGGCATGACGAGGCTGTTCCTGGGCGCGGGCCGCTCGTCCGGCATCCGCCCGCAGGACATCGTCGGCGCCATCACCGGCGAGACGAACCTGAAGGGCCGCGACATCGGCGCGATCGAGATCGCGGACCGCTTCTCGCTGGTCGAGGTGCCGGGCCCGGCCGCGAACGACGTGATCACGTCCCTGCGCGACGCCACCATCAAGGGCAAGCGCATCACGATCCGCCGCGAACGCCAGCCGCGCTAAGCAGGTAGCCGGAAGTCGTGTTCGCAACTCGCCGTCTGGCGAGGTGGATGAAGGGGTCCTTCCTCCACACCAGGTGGAGGAAGGACCCCTTCATCCACGCAACTGCCCGGCAGGCGGGTTACGGACAAAACCTCTGGCAAGCCGCTTAGCGCTTGCGCGCCTCGACCAGGAAACGTGTCGAGGTGCAGACGAACTCGCCGTGCTCCTGGATGTGCTCGTGCACGTCCAGGAGCCGGTCGCGGTAACCCTCCACGGTGAAGCCGGGCACGGTCCACAGCACCTTGCGCAGGAAGTGCACGACCGCGCCGACGTCGAAGAACGCGACGCGCAACGCCACCGGTTCCAACTGGAGCACCTCCAGCCCGGCGGCCTCGGCGTCCGCACGTGCCCGTGAGGTGCTGCGGGCGTCGCTCACCGGCTGCGGTCCCATCATGAAATCGGTGAGCTCCCGATTTGTTCCGGCGCCGATCTGCTGTGAGAAGTAGGTACCGCCCGGCCTGAGTACCCGCGCGATCTCCGCCCACGGGGTCACCACCGGATGTCGGCTGATCACCAGGTCGAAGGCCGAGGAGCGGAACGGCAACGGCCCCTCGTCGGGTGCCTGGACGACCAGCGGCAGGTTCCGGGCGGCGACGAGAGCGTTGGGCGGCCACGACTCGGTGGCGGCCATCAGCGGTGGCAACGCGGGTGCGGACGCGGTGACCTCGCCACCGCCGGTCTGCAGGTCCAGCGCGGAGTCCACGGCGGCGAGCCTGGCCGCGATCTGCGCCGCATAGCCCCACGGCGGGCGCTCCTCGGTGGCGCGGCCGGCGAACCAGGAGAAGTCCCAGCCCTCCAGCGGTACCGCGGCTCCTTCCGCCACCAGGTCTTCGAAGATCCCCATGGCCGGACATGCCACCACAGCACGGCGGTGCGGGCCACCGACTATCGGTGGCCCGCACCGCGCGGGTCAGACGTGCACCAGCGTCCACCGCTGGTTCGGCAGACCGGTGTGGTTCTGCGTCTTGATCACGGCGCCGTTGCCGGTGGCGTGGTCGAGCACGTCGGCGAACCCCGAGGTCAGCACGCTCTGCAGGCCGTAGGTGTTGTCACCTTCCTGCGTGAAGACGAACTGCTGGGTGCCGCCGTAGTGGCAGCTGTACTGGATCAGCGGGGTGCCGGGGGTCCAGTCGCCGTACCGGACGTCGAGGCACTTGCCGGACTGCGCGTTCTCCAGCGCGTACTTGTTCTCGCCCAGCGCCACGATCTTCCACTTCATCTTGTCGCTGCCGACGCACTCCCACAGCTCCTGTTCGGCCAGGTCACCGTTGGCGCCCTGGTTCGGCACGTCCCACAGGCCCGCGGTCTGCATGCAGCGACCGGACTCGACGCCCTTCACCTGCACCCAGCCGGTGTCGACCGGCACGACGGACGCGCGGTGGGTCGGGTCGATGACGCGCCAGAGCTGGTCGATCGCCTTGGTGTTGCTGTGCTGGACGACCGGGGTCCCGTTGTCGGTGCCGCTCGCCTGCAGCGTCGCGAAGAGGCCGGTGCCGGCGTTCTGCAGCTGGAACGACCCGTCGGCGGGGTTCTCGACGAACTTCCACCGCAGCGTTCCCGACCCGCTGTCGCAGCTGTTCTGCACGACGTTGTCGCCGTTCACGTCCAGGCACAGCTTGGAGTTCATGGCCTGGATCAGGTACGCGTCACCGTCCTGGTACAGCTCCCAGATCTCCTTGGGGGCGACCAGGCAGTCCCACACCTCCATGAGGGCGCCGGCGGCCTTCGCGTCCGCACCGAGGCCCGCGGCCTGGACGCAGCGCTTCGAACCGATGCCCTGCAGCTCGATCACACGGCGGTTCGACGGCTTGATCTGGTCGCGCTTGAGCGCCTCGAACTGGCCGGTGGTGAGGAAGGCGTGACGGGCGGCCAGGTCACCGGAGAGCGCTGTGCGGGCCGCGATGACGAGGTTCGGCAGGAAGCCGTCGCGATCGGCGCGATCGAGGATCTCCCTGATGCGGGCCTCGGTCTCGATCGCGTCCTGCCGGTCCTGCTCCTCCAGGTCCTTCTGGTGCGCGGCGTCCACACCGGTGAAGATGAAGGCCTTCCACACGCTGGGTTCCCGGCTGTCGGCCGCGGTCTGCGCGTCGGCCTTCAACCACTTGCCGATGCCCTTGCGGAGGATCTCGTAGACGAACTCGCGATCGGTGATGAGCTTCAGGTCGTCGGTCATCACGGACCGCGTGGCGACCTGCCAGGCGTGCGCACGCGCGTTCTCGTTCGCCAGCCGCTCCTGCCGCTCGCGCTCGGCGCGTTCGGCCTCTTCCAGCTTGCGCTGACGGTCGACGTCCCTGGCGGTGAAGATGTCCGTGACGAGGTAGGTGGTGCGCTGCTCGTCGGTCGACGCCGGCGTCAGCACCGCCGCCGCCTTCGTCTTCACCTCGCTGTTCTCCTCGGCGCGTTGCCAGATCCGGAAGACGAACTCCTTGAGGGTGCAGTCGAGATCGTCCTGGGTGAGGCCGGTCCAGCTCACCACGACCGCGGCGGCGCTGCGCTGCCGGTCGCGCTCCACCTTCTTGATCCGCTCGACGACGTCGGCCTGGTGAGCGGAGAAGACGGTCTGGGTGATGAACAGGTAGCACGCCTCCGGGTTGGCGTCCGAGTTCGAGGTGAACGCGGCGGCCGCGGCATCCTTCACCTTGGCGTTGTCCGGCAGGCTTGCCTTGTCCCACAACCAGATGACGAAGTTGCAGTCCGTCTGCGCGTACTGAGTCGGTGTGACGTTCAGGCCGATCTCGCGCCCTGCCGCGATCTTCTGGTCCGTTGTGGACTCACGTGGGACCGCCGCCTGCGCGACGGCCGGGCTCGGAACGAGGGTGGACACGACCGCGAGTGCAGCGAAAAAGCGCATGCAGCGGCCGCCCAGACCGGATCTGGACAACGTTGAATCCCCCCAGAATTCAAAGGCATCCCCAATTGGTTTACGGCCGGACCCCCAGTCCGCCGGATGCCGTCCGGACTTTCGCACGCTGCCGACAACCCGCGCAAGAACTGTGTCCTGGGTCACATTGGGTGGCGCGGCAGGCTCGTGCTAGAAACCCCTTGGGCGATCATGCCCACCGCCTTGATCTTTTTCTGGGGGAAAATGTATGAGGCGTCATAGTCTGCTGCGCTCATTTTTGGCCGTGGCATTGACATTCGGTGCTACGGCAACCATGACGACCCCGTCGGCGACGGCGGAGACGGTCACCGCAACCGCAGCTCAGGTCAACCTCGCCACGGCAAGGCGTGACACGGTCAGGCGCACGGCCATGGCCGAGTTCCTGCCGGCCGAGGTCCGCGCCGAGGCGTTGCACGCGCTGCTCAGCAACCGAGGTGACGAGGCGATCGACGAGTTCCTGTCGACCGGCATCGTCGCGGCGAGAGCACGAGCAAAACAGCGCGAATCGGACAACCTTCGCTATATTCAGGAAATTAACAAATACGCGCTTCACGACAGCGCGGTGGAAGTCACCTCCGCACGCGCACTCATCAGTTCGGCGACCAGCCAGGACGACTACGTCCAAAGCGGCTACGACCGGGCCAAAGCGCTTGACCAGGCGAACAACGACAAGTACGAGGAACACCTCGCGCGCCTGGCCCGCGAGGACCGGGAGTACGTGGCCCGGCTCGCCGCGAACGATCCCGGTCCGCAGGTGCGCGCGGCGGCCCAGCGCGCGATCGCGGGCAGCGACGTCCAGATCGGACTGTTCTTCAAGTACTACTGGGGCATCGGCGCGGACCTCGACACCGAGACGTTCCGCCGCAGGACGCTGGAGCAGAACGAGGTCTGGCACCGCCGGATCCGCGTGCTGGTCGACGCCGCCCTGGCCGCGGAGAAGGCGGAACGCGAGCTGAGCGGCGAACTGGCCCGCAAGGCCAGGCAGGACGCCATCGCCAGGTGGGGTGACGTCGAACGCGAAGCTGGACAGTCCTCTGTGGACTGGGGTGCCGAGAAGGACGGGGCCGACGCCCAGGCCGCGGCGTGGGCGTCGATCGCCGAGCACGCCAGGGCCGCGCAGACCGAGCAGGACTGGGCGGCGATCCTCAGCCGCGCCGACGCGTCCAACCAGTCATGGGCCGACGAGGCCGCGTGGGCGCTCGGACAGTCTTCAACCTGGCAAGTCCTTGCCGCACAGGCGAAGCAGAACGCGGACGCCGCGCGCGACCGCGACCGGGGGGACCAGTAACCACATGAACAGGACACCTTCCAGCGCCGCCCAGTTGCGGCGCCGGTCAGTCGCGGCTGTCATCGTGGCGGTGGTGCTGGCGCTGCTGGGCAACAACGCGCCCGCCATCGCCGCGCCCGCACCGAGACCGCAGCAACAGCTCCTGCTGTTCCAGCAGGCCGCGAACAACGACCCGGACCCGGACGAGGAACACCAGTTCTACATCCAGCTGGTCGAGGACATCCGCGACCACGCCACCGACGTCGAGGTGCGCGACGCCGCGGTTGCCGCGCTCGCCGCGGGCACCAAGGAAAAGCTCATCTGGTTCCTCGACGTCGGCCAGGCCGAGGCGCAGGCCCGCGCGGACCAGCGCAAGAGCGTCGAACGCGCGGAGAACCGCAAGAAGGTCGAGGGGTGGGCGGCCACCGGCGGCCCGAACGTCAAGGCGGGCGCGCAGGCCGCGCTGAACGCCGGTGACCAGGCCATCGCGGACTTCGTGGCGTACGGCTACGAGATCGCGCTGAAGCGGGACAAGCAGCAGGCCGAGGACGACAAGGCCGAGCAGGACCGGATCATCGCCCGGGTCAAGGACATGGTGGCGCACGGCGGTCCGCAGGTGAAGGTCGAGGGCGAGGCGATCCTCCTCCTCAACGACTACGCGCAGATCCGCGAGTTCTACCTCACCGGGTACGACGAGGCGAACAAGCGCGACCACGACTTCCAGAAGGTCATCGAGAAGGCCCTGGAGGACCGCAACAAGGCGATCGCCGACCTGGACCAGCTCGCCCGGCGCAGCGAGACCGCGGCGAACGCGCGGGCCGAGATCATGCGCGCCAACATCAACGCCGTCAAAGCCCTGGACGACGGCGTGTTCGCCATGCAGATGGCGGTGAAGGCCGCGCACAACGCCGACCGGATCTTCCAGGAGGACAAGCCCGGCCGTGCCAACGGCAAGAAGGGGCGTGACCAGGAGATCGACGCGCTGCGGGCCGAGGCGGCCGAGTACGCCGCCCGCGGTGACCGCGTCGCGCTGGAGGCCGAGGGCATCGAAGCCGCCGCCCAGAACGCCGCCGCCCGGCTGGTGCAGGCCGGGTCGCAGAACGGCCTGGACTGGGCCAAGGTCACCATCGGCATCACGCGCGCCGTCGAGGCGACGGCACTGGCCGCCGAGACGTCGCAGCACGCCGCCGAGGCCACCCTGGCCGACAGCCGCGCGCTCGACGCCGACCAGAACGCCCAGGAACACGCGAACAACGCGCGCAAGTACCTCGAAGAGGCGCAACGCCAGTCGCAGCGGGCCGTCGAGCTGGCCGCCGCCGCACGCGCGCAGGCCGACATCGCGGTCGCCGCACGCGACCGTGCCGAGCAGCAGAAGAACCTGGCCGCGCAGCAGGCGGCCCAGGCTCAGCAGCACGCCGCGAACGCCCGCACCGCCAGGGTGAACGCCCAGGGCGCGGCCTCGGTCGCGATCTCCAAGTCCAAGGACGCCGTGGCCGCGTACAACAACGCGGTCACCCACAAGGGCGTCATGGACGAGGCGGTCACCAAGGCCAAGCACCTCTCCTTCGAGGTGCAGATGGCCGAGTTCATCAACATCAAGTACGTCGAGCGGTACAACTCCATCGCGCAGAAGCTGGAAGTGGCCCGCAAGAAGGCCGAAGAGCTCGGCGGTGGGGCCTGGGACGAGTACCACGCCATCGAGGCCGAGGCCAACTCCGCGAGGAGCAGTGCCGACGCGTCCGCCGCGGCGGCGGAGAGGGCACGGGCTGCGGCCGCCACCGCGCAGGCCGAGGCGCAGGCCGCCACCACCGCCGCCAACCAGGCGCAGGCGGCGGCGAACCGGGCGAACCAGGAAGCGGTGACGGCTCGCCGGGCCGCCGACGAGACGCACCGCATCGCGCTGGAGACCACCAACGCGGCGATCGCCGCCAAGGACGCCGCCGAACTGGTGCACAGCGAGGCCGAGGACGCGGTGCGCGAGGCCAACCAGGCCGTCTACCAGTCCGTCGTGGCGGATCGGGCCGCGGCGGCGGCCGGCGCGTCCGCCCAGCTGATCGTCGATCCGGTCCGTGCGGCGGAGGCGATCCTCAAGCCGTTCGCCGGGATCAACGCCGACGCACGCCGGGCGTTGCAGGCCGTGGCCGACGCGCTGTTGATCAGCGAGGACCAGGCCAGGGACGCGCGGGACAAGGCGGCGGAGGCCGACGCGGCCGCGATCAGCGCGCGCAAGGCCGCCGACCAGGCCGTCGGTGACGTCAAACCCGCTTTCGAGGCCGCGGCCACCGCGGTCGAGGCGGCGAACCGGGCCGCGGGGGACGCGGTCAGGGCCAACGACGCGGCGAACGCGGCGGCACAACACGCCGCGGCGGCAGCGGGTTCGGCGTCGACGGCGGTGCGGTGGGCGAGCTCGGCCCGTGCGGACGCGACGCTGGCGGGTCAGTCCGCGGATGCCGCCACCGGTGCGGCGGCGACCGCGGGGCAGGCGGCCGCGGCGGCGGAGAACATCCGCTCGGCGGCGCTCCAGATCGCGCAGAGCTTCGACGCGTTCGAACACTCGATCGGCGACCGGATCAACCAGATCACCGACATCAGCAAGCGCTACGAAGAGGCCAAGCGCCTCGCCGCGGAGGAGGCCGAGCGCAAGCGTCAGGAGCTCAACGCGCAGACGCTGCAGATCTTCGCGGGCATCATGGGCTGCCAGGGCGGCTGGCACGCCCCGCTGTGCGAGCAGCTGGTGAACAAGGTCAAGGAGAAGATCGGCCAGGGCATCGACGCGGCCGGGGACTACGCCAAGGACCTCTTCCTGTGCATCGGCGGCGAAGAAGAGGCCTGCCACCGCTACACCGAGAAGGCGCAGAAGATCCGCGAGTTCACCTGGGAAGCGGTGAAGGGCTTCGGCGAGGCGGCGGTCAGCCCGCTCGTCGCCGCCTGGGAGGTCGGCGGATGTCTCGCCGACGGCATCCTGGGCAACTGGTCGACGTGCAAGAAGATGGTCGACGGCGTCGACTACATGCTCCACAACCCGTACACCTGGATCAACCTCGACGAGTGGCAGACCAACCCCGGCCACGCGTTCGGCAGCACGTTGTTCGACGTCACGGCAGGCCTGATCACCATCGAGACGGGCGGTGTCGGCGGCGCTGCCTGGAAGACGATCAGGACGGTGGCGAGCAAGCTCGACGGCGGCGTCGGGAAGCTCTCCCGCAGCCTCGCCGAGCTGGAGAGCCTCGCGGTCAAGCTGAGCGCCTCGGTCCGGGACAAGCTGCCGAACGGCCTGGCCGAGATCCTCAACCTGAAAGCGAAGTTCGACGGCACCGGCCTCGCCAAGTTCGACGACGCGGTCGCGGTGGTGGACGGCCAGCTGTACCGGGTCGAACCGTTCACGCTGCGGCCCGACGGCACCCCGAACCTCGTCGACGGCGCGGTCGTCCGGCTGGAGGCCGGGTCGCTCAAGATCGAGAACGGGGTGGCGAAGCTCGACGAGGCCAAGCTGAAGGTCGAGCCGCCGAAGTCGTGCGTGGCCGGTGTTTCGGCGCGGACGGCGATGGCCGCCTCGGGGTGTGGCAGCACCGAACCGAGGACGAACCCGGACGGCTCCTACGAGCAGAACGACGGCAAGCTGCAGATCAGGCTCAGCAAGGAGGAGAACACCTGGGCCGACGACCAGCTGGCCAGGGCCAGGGCGAAGGAGCCGCAGATCACCGACGCGGTGCTCGACGTCCGGGACCGGACTGGGGGCATGCGCACGGGCGACGGCAAGGAGCTGAAGTCGGCCGAGTCGTACAAGCGCAAGCTGTCCGAGGAGCTGCTGCCGAGGAACCCCGGCGACCCGCGCAAGACGCTGGACCAGGTCGCGCCGGAGATGAACGACTCGGTGCGGTACACGCTCGCCTACCAGACCAGCGACTACGCCCCGAAGGTGATGGCCGCGCTGACCGAGCTCGAGAAGCGCTTCGAGCTGGTCAAGCTGAAGAACTTCTGGCAGCGCAGCATGACCGCGGAGGGGGTCGGCGGCTACCCGGGGATCAACGTGACGTTCAAGGGTCCGGACGGTGTGCTGTTCGAGGTCCAGTTCCACACGCCGGAGGGCATCATGGCCAAGGCGCTGGAAACCCCGAACTACGAGGCACGCCGGTCGAACCGCGCGGCGCGGACCCAGATCGAGAACGACCCGTCGCTGTCCCCGGACGAGAAGAAGGAGAAGATCCAGAAACTCCTGGAGGAGAACGACGAGCTGGAGAGGAAGCGCGCCGAGCTCTGGGCCGACGTGCCGCGCCCGGTCGGAGCCGTGATCATCCAGGAAATAGGCACCTGATCACCCCGGCACAATGGACGTGCCCCCGGTTCGCCGCCGGGGGCACGTCTTTCCACACCGAGAAGAGGGTTCTGGTGGATCGCGAGTACCAGTACTGGGTCTGGCTCTCCGAGAGCGACTCCTCCCCCGACGACGCGAGGGAGATCATCCGGACGTGGCGGGGTGGTCCCCACAATCTCACTCAGGAGGAGTCGTACACGCCGGAGGGCTGGCGGACGACGTACACGTACCAGGACGTGCTGGACCAGCACAAGCGCGGCTACCTGCTGCAGATCACCGCCGAGGACGTCGAACGGCTGACCGGTCGTTAGGCGGCACCTGCCCGTGGCCGCGAGACGCCGCGTCCTTCTTCGTCTCGCGCCCGGCCGGGCAGGTGCCGCAGGGGGTTACAACGACCGAACGGTCGTGCGGTTACGCCCGAAGGCGGTAGGCGCGCAGCACCGTTTGGTCGACCGAGTTGCCGTCCGTGTCCGTCGCCACCACGCGTAGCGACACATAACCCTCAGGCTTCCCACCCGCCGGCACGATCGACTTCACCGGCACCCAGTTGGCGCCGTCGTCGAACGATGCGTAGGCGTGCAGCTCACGAAGGGTGCCCGACGGACGCGACGCGGTGAACTTCGCCGGCATCGATACGCCGGCCTTCCAGCTGTTGCGCAGGTCGACCGGCAGCGCGTAGTCGACCTCCAGCAACGGCAACCGGCCCTCGTTCGCCGCCGAGAACTCCCACGTGGTGTGCATGTTGGTGGACAGCGCCAACGTGTCACGGGCAGCGTCCAGCGTCAGCGCGTAGCGCCCGTCCCGCGCGGGCGCCGCGAAGGTGCCCTGCCACAGGCCCGCGTACCCCACGACCTCGTTGTCACGACGCAGTTCCGTCGAGCCGTAGCCGCTGTACGTCCAGCCCTCGACCCATCCCGAGCCGCCGAACGGCGAGATCCGGTAGTTGATCTGGTCACCGGCCCGCTCCACACCGCCACCCTGCGACCAGGTCACCTGGGTGGGACGACCGAAGCGGGGTGACGACACCGCGCGGAGGTTCGTGCGCTCGTAGCACTGGCCGGCGGCGTAGGTCGCCGGTGCGAGGTCGGACCACGTGGTGACCGTCGGGTCGTCGCCCGCGCCGGAGCTGCGACCGTCGAAGCCCTCCTGGTACCAGGTGCCGGGCGTGAAGTACTCGGTGCGCTGCGCCGGGGCCGTCAGCCTCTCGTCCAGCGGGCCCACGCGCTGGTTGAGCGCGCCGTCGACGACCGGGTAGTTCCTGGTCGTGACGAAGCCGTCCGCGCCGGAGGTGTGGTAACGCGCCTTCACCTCGGCGAGGTCCGCGCGACGGACGTGCTTGGTGCCGATCGGCAGTTTGCCCTTCTCCTGCAAGAACAACGTGTAGGAGACCGGCGAGCCCGCGATGCTGCGCAACGTCAGCTGCGAGGGCGTGACGGCGACGTGGTGTTCCGCCACCGCGATCACCGGGATGACCGTCTGCTCCTCGTACCCGAACGGCACCGGACCGGCCCACAGCACGGCGAGCGCACCGGCCGCCTGCATCTCCCTGGCGACGTCGTACGGGTCCTCGCCCGCGGTGCGGACAAGGGCGAGCTTGCCCCGCACGTCAGTGCCGCGTTCGGCCACGTCGAACCTGTGCTCGCCCACCGGCAGGTACTTGCTGCTCTCGAAGTACCGCACCGGGAACCCGCCGACGACCGAGATCAGCGGCCGGCCGGCCTTCAGGCCCGTGTCGTAGGTCAGGTCGGGCAACGGCGCGCCGAACGACAGGCCGTACAGCGGAACACGGCCGTCGATGACGCTGGCGACACCGCTGATCTTGCCTGGCGTGAACGGCACGGTCAGGTCGGCGTCGCGGTACCAGACCTCCGCGGTCGGATCGTCGACGTCGACGCCGATCTGCTTGCCCTGCCGGGCATCCAGCGCGAGCGTCTGGTCGGCCCGCAGCGACAGCCGGCCGGCCACCTCGGTCGCGGACACCGGCGTGAACCAGGCGTAGTTCGGGGTCAGCTCGTCGATCCGGCCGAGCACCGCGTAGTCCGCCACCGGCAGCCGAGCCGAGCCGGCACCGTTGGCGATGCTCAGCACCGAGGCTTCCCGTGTGGACAGATCGACCAGCACGACGAACTCGTTCGGGACGGGCTTGCCGTCACGGCCGGTCATGTTCACCGTCAGAGTGTGCCGTTCCTCCTGCACGTACGCGCCGACCGACGTGATCACCTCGACACCGGCGGCGGAAGCCGTGAGGTGGCCGAAGAAGGTGCCGTTGCCCTTGCTCGGGTCCAGCACCACGTCGACCGCCGCCGTGCCGCCCGCCGGTACCGTCACCGACGCCGGCACCGAGAAGTCCGCGCCCAGGTCGTGCTTCAGGGACAGCGTCACCGGCACCGAACCGTCGTTGCGGTAGGTGATCGTCTTCGTGAACGTCTTGGCGTGCGGCCATTCCAGCAGGCCGAACGACAGGCTGCCGGCGTCCGCGCGCACCTGCTGCGTCACCGCGCGGGCGACGTCGAGCAACCCGGTGCCGACGTTCGAGGGCGAGTCGGCGACCGGCTTGGCCGTCGCCATCAGGTGCGCCTTCAGCTCGGCCGCGGTCCAGGAGGGGTTGCGCTGCGCCAGGATCGCCGCGGCACCGGCGACATGCGGTGCCGCCATCGACGTACCGGTCAGCCGCGCGTGCAGGTCGTCCACGGCGTACTCGGCCAGCGTGCCCGCGGCGCGTGCGGCCACGATGTCCGTGCCCGGCGCGGCGATGTCCGGCTTGACCGCGTAGTCGCCCAGTCGCGGGCCGCGTGACGACGAGTCCTCCAGCGTGCCGGACTTGCGCAGGTTCGCCACCGCGAGCGCCGAGTCGGCGGACGCCGGAGCCGAGACCTTGCGGCGATCGCCGGAGTTGCCCGCCGCCACCACGAACAACGCGCCGGTTTCCGCGGTGAGCTCGTTCACCTTGCGCGACAACGGATCCGTGCCGTCGGACTGGTCACTGCCCAGGGACATGCTGATCACCTTGGCCTTGACCTCGCGGGCGGCCCACTCCATGCCGGCCACGATCGCGCTGTCCATGCACCAGTTCGCCTCGCACACCCGGCCGACCGCGAGCTTCGCGCCCTTCGCGACACCGGTGTACTTCCCGCCGTGGCCCGCGATCGTCGACGCGACGTGCGTGCCGTGGCCGATGTTGTCCTGGATGCCGGCCGGGGTGAAGTCCTTCGCCACCGACACGACGCCGGCGAGCTCGGGGTGGTTCTGGTCGTAGCCGGTGTCGAGCACCGCGACCGTGACGCCGGTGCCGTCGAACCCGGCCTGCCAGGCCGCGGGCGCGCCCACCATCGGCACGCTCTGGTCCAGCGTGATCTTCGACTTGCCGTCCAGCCACAGCTTTCCGGCGCTGCGGGCGTTCGCCCGGCCCTTCCAGCGCTGCGCCGCCTCCTTCTTCGGCACCGCGGCTGCCGCGTGAAGGCCGTTGTCCAGCACCGGAATCCGGTCGATCCTGTCGTCGGTGTAGCCGAACGAGTGCAGTGCCGTTACGTCGAAGAACCGCTGATCGACGCGATCCTGCCCCACCGCGTCGACCGCATCCGCCGGCACCACGTACTGGTGGTCGTTCTTGACGTACTGGGCGAACTGCATGCCCGGCCGGCCCTCGATCCGGACGAGCTCTCCCCGCTCGTTGACGACGACCTTGTCACCGCTGATCAGCGTGATGGTCGACACCGGCTGAGCGGCGGCCGGTTGTGCCTCGGCCTGCGTCGCCGGGCTGATCAGCCCGGCGACGAGCGCGGTGGCCACAAAACAGCGCGCTATGCGCACCTGTCCTCCCCTAGGTGTGAACCTCTCCACCCCAGGAGACTCCATCTGTTGCGCGAAGGTTGCTTCACGCTCCGCGATAGGTGCCGAAGCTCCAGCGGTTGCCCTCGGGATCGGCCACGGTGAAGCCGCGCGACCCGTAGTCCTCGTCCTTCAGCCCACGGATCTCAACCGCCCCGTGCGCCAGGCATCGCGCGTGAAGCTCGTCCGGCCGGTCGGTCACCACGTACACGGAGGCCGCGCCGACGTGCGTCGCCGTGACCTCGCCGACCGAGCGCCGCGCGGACGCCAGCATCACGCCGCCGCCCTCGGGCCAGACCAGTTCGCAGTGCACGACTTCGCCCTCGGCCTCGCCGGGCACCACGAGATGTTCGGAGAAGCCGAACCCTTCCACGAGAAACCGGATCGCGGCGGGCGCGTCCTCGTAGCTCAACGTCGGCCAGCAGGTAGGTGCAGGTGTGGTCATGGCACCTACTGTGCGACCGGCACGTCCTCGCCGCCTTGTACGAATGGAAGCTCGGCCGCGATCCACTCGGTCGGCGTGGCCCCGCACAGCGCCCGCCAGTCCCGGTTGAAGTGCGCCTGGTCGGTGTAGCCGCAGGCGGCGGCCACCTCGGTCAGCGCGGGCCGCCGTTCGCCGCGCAGCATCCGGTTCGCCCGCTCGAACCGCATCACGCGGGCCATGACCTTGGGCGTCAACCCGTACTCGGCGGCGAACCGCGCGCTCAGGTGCTGACGGCTCCACCCGACCTCGGCGGCGATCTCCCCCACCGCCACCCCGGCCGCGAGCCGCTGCCACGCCCACGCCACCTCGGCCCGCTGCCGCACCGGCCGCACCAACCGGCCCAGCACGAGATCCAGCTCCGCGAACCGATCCACCCACGTGGTCGCGGTCCGCAGCCGTTCCCGCAGTTCGGCGGCAGGTGCGTCGAGCGCGTCCAGTCCCACGGTGACGCCGGAGAGCTCACCGGCGGGCAGGCCGAAGAACGCCCGCACGCCCAACGGCGTGAGGTCGCACTGGACGCCGTGCTGGAAACCGTCGTGGGTGATGATCACGGCCTCGTCGTGCAGTCCGCCGCACAGCGCGGCGAACCGACCCTGGTCCAGGTCGACCGTGCCGTCCATGGTCACGACGAGCGTCAACGACCGCGACGGCAGGCCGCGGTGGATGCCGGGCTCGGTGCGCATCCGATACCCGGAGTACCGCGTGACGAACGGCCGCAGCCTCGGGTGCGGCAGGCCGACGACGTGCTCGACGTCCACCCGTCCGATGCTAGAGCCGTGTCGGTGCTCGATGAAGGGAACCTTCATCGACCTGAGGTGGAGCAATGTTCCCTTCATCGACCTCCGAACGCCTGGAACAGCTCCCCCAGGACCAGGAGTCCGGCGCCGATGGGCACCAAATCGGCCCCGAACGAGGTCACGCTCACGTCCACCTCGGGCATCGCGCGCAGGTACAGCTCCGGCGACCGGAGCACCTTCCGTCCACTGAGGACGATCTGGTCGAGGTCCAGCAGCTGCACCAGGTTCGTCACCGCGGCGGCGAGCACCCGGGCCGCCTCGACCCCGGTGGCGGCGGCGTGCACCGCCTCGACACACCCGCGCCGTCCGCACACGCACAACGGCCCGTCCAGCTGGATCGTCGTGTGCCCGAACTCGCCCGCACCGGACCGTGCGCCGCGGTGGACCTCGCCGCCGAGCAGCAACCCCACGCCCAGACCGGTGCCGACGAACACCAGGGCAGCGTCACGCAGAGGTCGCCGCCACGCCTCGGCCAGCACCGCCACGTTGGTGTCCTTGTCCACCACCACCGGCAGCCCGAGCCGTTCCTCGGCCAACGCCCGCAACGGCACGGCGGACCACCCCGGCAGGCCGTTCGGCGACACCACGCCGTCGCGGAAGTCGAGCGGCCCGGCGATCCCGATGCCGAGCCCGAGCACCTTCTCCCCCGGTCGCACCAACGACTCCAACGCGTCCAGGACGTCGGCCGGGGTGAACATCGGCGCCAGCGGCAGCACGGACGCCGACACCACCTCACCGGTCAGGTCGAGCCGCACCACGCGCAGCTCGTCGCGGTCGACATAGGCGCCGTAGGCGTGGGCCCCGTCCGCGGCGAGCTGGAGCGCGGTCCTGGGCTTGCCCCGGCCGCCGTCCCGCACCGTGCCGGTCTCCTCCAGCAGTCCGGCGCCGATGAGCCGCGCCACGATCTTCGACACGGCCTGCTGGGTCAGCCCGGCCTGTTCGGCGATGGAAGCCCTGCTCAGAGCCCCGGACCGGACCAGGCGCAGCACGGTCCGGTCGTTGTGCGAACGCAGTGAGGTGAGGTCCACCTGGCAATTATGCAACAGCGTTGTTTTAATCGGTGGCATGACACGAGTCGGACTGCTGGGCTACGGCATCGCGGGACGCGTCTTCCACGCGCCGCTCATCTCGTCGACCGAGGGCATGGACCTCGTCGCCATCGTCACGGCGAACCCGGAGCGGCAGGCGCAGGCCCGTGCCGCCCACCCCGGCGCGAAGATCGTCACCGCCGACGAGCTGTTCGCGCTGGACCTCGACCTGATCGTCGTCGGCACGCCGAACCGCACGCACGTCGAGTACGCCCGCAAGGCGATCGACAAGGGCGTCGCGGTCGTCGTGGACAAGCCGTTCGCACCGACTTCGGCGGACGCGAAGGAGCTCGTGGCGGCCGCACAGGCGAAGGGCGTGCCGCTGACGGTCTTCCAGAACCGCCGCTGGGACAGCGACTTCCGCACCGTCCGCAAGATCATCGGTCGGCTGGGCGACATCCGGCGGTTCGAGTCCCGCTACGAGCGCTGGGTGCCCGAGATCTGGGACAACTGGCGCGAGTTCGGCGCCCCCGAGGAGGCCGGCGGCCTGCTCTACGACCTCGGCGCGCACCTCGTCGACCAGGCGCTGCAGCTGTTCGGACCGGCCGGGAGCGTCTACGCGGAACTGGACCTGCGCCGGCCGGGCGTGCAGGTCGACGACGACGTGTTCGTGGCGCTCACGCACGAGAACGGCGTCCGCTCGCACCTGTGGGCCAGCGCGCACGCCGCCCACCACGGTCCGCGGTTCCGCGTGCTCGGCAGCGAGGGCGCGTTCGTGATCAACGGCATGGACGAGCAGGAGGACGCCCTCGACGCCGGCCGCCGCCCGACCGACCCGGACTGGGGTTACGAGACCCGCAGCGGCCGGCTCGGCGTCCTCGGCGAAACGGCCGAGGTGCCCGTCGAGCTGGGCGCCTACGAGACGTTCTACGCCGAGCTGCAGGCCGGGCGGATTCCCGTCGATCCCGCCGACAGCGTGCACGCGCTCGAAGTCATCGAAGCCGCCTTCACGTCCGCGCGCGAGAACCGGGTGGTGCAGCTGTGAGCCTCACGAGCGAAGAGCTGCTCGCCCAGGAGCGGCGCCTGCAGTTCACCCGCTTCGGCAACGACGTCGCGATCGAGCTCGGCCTGCACCTGCTCGACGCGGCCCGCGAGCAGGGCCTGCCGATCGCGATCTCGGTGCGGCGCAACGGACATCTGCTCTTCCACGCCGCCCTGCCCGGCACCGCACCGGACAACGACAGCTGGCTGGAACGCAAGGCCCGCGTGGTCGACCGGTTCGGCCACAGCTCGTTCCACGTAGGCACCACCTACCGCGAGAAGGGCAGGGCGTTCGAGGAGGAGCCGCACCTGGACCCGGCCCGGTACGCGGCGCACGGCGGCGTCTTCCCGATCATCGTCCGCGGCACCGGCCCGGTCGGCACCGTCGGCGTGTCGGGACTACCCCAGGCCGAAGACCACGAGTTCGTCGTCACTCAACTGGAATCTTTCCTGAACTCCCGTGACGCGTAATAGCCACGAATAGCCGTTGGTACAAAATGCGGACACACCACTTCGAGTGGATTGAGTTCCACTCGGAGTGGTGTTGTATAGCAGCCCGGACTGCATCACCAATGCGCACAAAAGGGTGACCTTACTGGGCCAAACGAGTACCGCATTCCACGTTGACCCGACTACCGGAAGTTGCACTCTCCGTAGCATCGACAGGCGTAAGACACCCGCCCGAATGTCGCCTTTTTGGCCCCTTCACAGCTCTCAATTGCGAGAACTAACGTCCGTTCCGGCTTATCGGATTGGTCCATTAGCGCAGTGCAGACATGATGGGGTGTGGGTTGTGACTGTGACGGATTCTGACCTCAATGAGGGCCGTCAGCAGCTGAGTTTGGGCACGGCCGCGGCACGCAATCTGGCCACGACCACCAAGTCCGTCCCGCAGATGCAGGGAATCACTTCCCGCTGGCTGCTCAAGGTGCTTCCCTGGGTCCAGGCCGCGGGTGGTGCGTACCGCGTCAACCGCCGGCTCAGCTACACGCTGGGCGACGGCCGGGTCACCTTCACCAACATCGGCGCGGACATCCGCGTCGTGCCCCAGGAGCTGACCGAGCTGCCGCTGCTCAAGGGCTTCGACGACGACGCCGTGCTCGCCGCGCTGGCCGGGCGCTTCCGGCAGCGGGAGTTCGGCATCGGCGAGCTGATCGTCGAGAGGGGCCGCCCGCAGGACACCGTCGTGCTGATCGCGCACGGCAAGGTCGACAAGATCGGCGCCGGCGAGTACGGCGGCGAGACCGTCCTGGGCAACCTGGCCGACGGCGAGTACTTCGGCGAGAGCGTCCTGGCCGGGCCGCAGGGCGAGTGGGAGTACACCGCCAAGGCCGTCACCCCGGTCACCGTCCTCACGCTGTCCTGGGAGGACTTCCAGGCCCTCAACGGCGAGGCGGGCGGCCTGCGCGCGCACATCCAGCAGACCTACAACAGCCGCAACAAACCGCAGAACGACTTCGGCGAGGCCGAGATCGGCATGGCGGCGGGCCACGAGGGCGAGCCGGTGCTGCCCGGCACGTTCGTCGACTACGAGCTCTCGCCGCGCGAGTACGAGCTGAGCGTCGCCCAGACCGTGCTGCAGGTCCACAGCCGTGTCGCGGACCTCTACAACAACCCGATGGACCAGGTCGAGCAGCAGTTGCGGCTCACGATCGAAGCCCTGCGCGAGCGCCAGGAGCACGAGATCGTCAACAACCGGTCGTTCGGCCTGCTGCACAACGCCGACCTCAAGCAGCGCATCCACACCCGGTCCGGCCCGCCCACCCCGGACGACTTCGACGAGCTGCTCTCGGTGGTGTGGAAGGACCCCGGCTACTTCCTCGCCCACCCGCGCACGATCGCCGCGTTCGGCCGCGAGTGCAACAAGCGCGGCATCTACCCGCAGCACATCGACTTCAACGGCCAGTCCGTCCCGGCGTGGCGCGGCGTGCCGGTGCTGCCGTGCGGCAAGATCCCGATCTCGGACACCCGCACGTCGTCGGTGATGCTGATCCGCGTCGGCGAGCAGAACCAGGGCGTCATCGGCCTGCACCAGACCGGCATCCCGGACGAGTACCAGCCGGGCCTGTCCGTGCGGTTCATGGGCATCAACGACCAGGCGATCATCAAATACCTGGTCAGCGCCTACTACTCGGCCGCGATCATGGTGCCGGACGCAATCGGCGTGCTGGAGCACGTCGAGCTGGGCCGCGAAGGCTGATGGCCTCGTTCACCATGCCGGAGTTCTACGTGCCCCATCCGGCGCGGATGAACCCGCACCTCGAACGCGCCCGCGCCCACTCGACGCGGTGGGCGCGGGACATGGGGATGCTCGACACCGGGGTGTGGACGCCGGAGATCCTCGCGGGCGACGACTACGGGTTCATGTGCGCGTGGACCCATCCGGACGCGCCCGCGGAGATCCTCGACCTCATCACGGACTGGTACGTCTGGGTCTTCTACTTCGACGACGAGTTCTTCGCGGAGTTCAAGCAGACCAAGGACGTGACGGGCGCGAAGGCGCACCTCGACCGGCTGCCCGCGTTCATGCCGATCGACGGCGCGGACGCGACACCGGAACCGCGCAACCCCACCGAACGCGGCCTCGTCGACCTGTGGCGGCGGACCATCCCGCTGATGTCGCCCGACTGGCGGCGCCGGTTCACCACGAGCACCCACAACCTGCTGCTCGAATGCATGTGGGAAATCAAGAACATGGCGTCCGGCACGGTCGCCAACCCCATCGAGTACATCGAGATGCGCCGCAAGGTCGGCGGCGCGCCGTGGTCGGCGAACCTGGTGGAGGTCTCCGAGGCGGCCGAGGTGCCCGCGTCCATCGCCGGCACCCGGCCGCTGCGGGTCCTCTCCGACACGTTCTCCGACGCGATCCACCTGCGCAACGACATCTTCTCGTACGAGCGGGAAGTGCAGCGCGAGGGCGAGAACTCCAACGGGGTGCTCGTGTTCGAGAAGTTCTTCGGCCACGACACGCAGACCGCCGTCGAGGCGGTGAACGCCCTGCTGACCTCGCGGCTGCACCAGTTCGAGAACACCGTGTTCACCGAGCTGCCGCAGCTGTTCGCCGAGCACGGCGTCGACCAGCTGGAGCAGGCGCGCGTGCTCAAGTACGTGAAGGGCCTGCAGGACTGGCAGTCCGGCGGGCACGAGTGGCACCTGCACGCCGGCCGTTACACCAAAGTGGAGGGTGGCGGCGCGGGCAACAACGCTTTCTTCCGCACCATCCTGCGCGGACCGACCGGTCTCGGCACGTCCGGCGCGTGGCTGGGGGTGAGCCGTGGCTGAGTTCGGCATGCCTTTCGCGGCAAGGCTTTCACCGCACGCGGACCGCGTCCGCCGGCACACGAAGACGTGGGTGCGGGACATGGGCATGCTCAACGGCGCGCCGTGGACCGAGGCGTTCTACGACGCGGCGGACTACGGCGGCTTCGGCCCGCTGACCCACCCCACGGCGTCGCTGGAGGACCTGAAGCACATCAACGACTGGCACACGTGGGGCTTCTACGTCAGCGACGCGTTCCTGGAGGGCTTCCTCCGCCCGCGCAACGTCGTCGGCGGCAAGGCCTTCGTCGCCCGGCTCAAGTCCGTGCCGACCGGATCGGTCACGCCGGTGAACCCGGCCGAGCGCGGCCTGGCGGACCTGGCCTCGCGATCCACTTTGGACGCATTCGACCAGGAGAACCTCGGCGAGTACCTGGACGCGCTGTTGTGGGAGCTGCACAACACCGCCCAGGGCAGGGTGCCCGACCCGATCGACCTCGTGGAGATGCGCCGGCGCTCGATCGCCACCGAGCTGTCCGCGAAGCTCGCGCGCAAGTCGGTCGGCGCCGAGCTGCCCGCGGAGTTGTTGCGCAACAGCACGATGCGGGCGCTCGTCGACTCGTTCGGCGACGTTCCCGCGCTGCGCCAGGAGATCGTCGGGTTCGACCGCCTCTACGGCACCGGTGGCAGCACCACCAGCGCGGTCCTCGCCGTGCGGCAGTTCTTCGACTGCGAGCAACCGCAGGCGGTCTCGATCGTGGCCGACCTGATCGCGGCACGGTTGCGGCAGATCGTCGCGATCATCGGTGAGCTGCCGTCGATCGCGGCCGAGTACGACCTCGACGCGGAGGCGACGGCCGGGCTGCACCGGTACGTCGAGGCGCTCAAGTCGTGGCTGGCCGGTGAGCTGCTCTGGACGCAGCGCTCCGGACGTTTCACCTTCTCCCCCACCCGGAAGTCGTTCCACACCCCGTCCGGACTCGGCACCGCCGCCGCAGTCCTGGTTCGCTGAAAGATTGGATTCGCAGTGACTGTTACCGATCCCGGGGTTGACGACAAGCAGCTGAGCCTGTCCACAGCCGCGGCCCGCAACCTCGCGACGACCACCAAGTCCGCACCGCAGATGCAGGGCATCTCGCCCCGCTGGCTGCTGCGCATGCTGCCGTGGGTCGAGGCCAAGGGTGGTGCGTTCCGGGTCAACCGGCGACTCGCGTACGCCATCGGTGACGGCCGGATCACGTTCACCAGCGTCGGTTCCGAGGTGCGGGTCATACCGCAGGAGCTGGCGGAGTTCGTG
>Ga0070710_10000034_pt1 | contig 63340 bp, 35 predicted proteins | sample LARL52metaG_FD_65454 | JGI IMG/M metagenome (GOLD analysis project Ga0070710, IMG submission 65454) | Corn, switchgrass and miscanthus rhizosphere microbial communities from Kellogg Biological Station, Michigan, USA - LAR L5-2 metaG | ecosystem: Host-associated > Plants > Roots > Rhizosphere ...
CGCCACGCGCGCGTCGTGGACGAACGGGCTGACGGAGGGCGTGGGGCCGGACCGGCAGGTGCGCCGTTTCCGGGCGGAGGACGTGCAGTTCAGGGCCATGACGCGCTGGGGCTCGCCGGTCGGGCTGACGTTCCTGACGGGCGGCGAACGAGCCGCCTCGCTGTCGTGGGGAGGCGCTCCTCGCGGCGAGCACCTGAGCACGTTCGTGCATCCTGACGCTGCCCAGCCGGTCCCGGCCAGGTGGCGCGAGGACTCCCTGTACGTCGCGGTCGAGGGCAGTGCCGACGGCTTCGAGCTGCGGCTGACCGACGGCACGCCGGTACGGGTGGACGGGTTCGACTTCGGCCGGCTGCTGGGTGGTCTGGACAGGTTCGGGCACATGGCCGCCTCGAACCAGGGTGGTTCGCTGGTGCTGCTCGCCGGCCGGTCGGGGCTCGGCGCGGCGGAAGGCTTCCAGCGCGGGCTGGCGGCCGCGGGCTGGGACCACCTCGTGGTGGCACCGACGACACGCGTGCACCTGCGGACGGGGTCGTGGCTGAGCACCGGTGGCCAGCTCGTCCTGGACCGCGGTGGTTCCTGGCGGACGTTCCCGGCTGTGGACGTGGTCCACGGCGTGGATCTGCCCGCGATGACGGTCGACGGGGAGTGGACGCGGTTCCGCACGAGCGAGGTGCGTGCGAGCCTGCTCCGCGGCCCGGACGGCGCTCCGATCGGGATGCAGTTCCTCGTCGGTGCCGACCTGCGCGGCCACCAGGCGATGATGTCCCTTCCCCACCGCGGCACGACCATGCACCTGGGGGAGCGGGAGAGCACCCGGTGGCGGGTGGCGCAGGACCTGCGCCACGGCACGGACAGCTCGCGGCCCGCGCCGTGGCCGGAACGGTCCGCGTACGTCGTGCTTCACGGCAACACCGAAGGCACGGACTTCACGCTCACCGACGGGCGCACCGTCGGGATGAGCGGTGACGTCCTGGCTCGGGCGCTGCACGACCTCCGCCCGTTCCGGGAGCTGATGGCCGGGCGCGAGGCCCTGGTCCTGCTGGCCTGCGAGGCGGGTGCGGTCAGGGAAGCGGGTGGGACGGCCCACGACTTCCAGCGGACACTGGCCGAGCTCGGGTACCGCCAGCCGGTGGTCGCCCCGGCCGCCAACACCGGCGTCCACCCGCATCGCGGAGACGGGACGTGGGAGACCTACGTTCGCGGCGACGGGCGATGGGAGCACTTCTCGTCAGGTGCGGCGCTCGCGCTGGGCAGGCTGCCGCAGGAGCCTCGCTGGGTCTCGTTCGACCCGGCCGCCGTGCGCTCGGCTTCGCTGGTGCGGGACGGTCGCGCGGTCGGTGTGACGTTCTGGGACGGCCCCGAACCCGCGCCGCGTCCCGGCGAGCCGGGGCATGGTGTCGTGCGGGGCACGCGGATGCCGCCGATGTTCTACGTCATGGCACCGTCCGCTGTGGACGGTTCGTTCGTGGTGCACACCGGCGACGGCAGGACGTTGCACGTCGACGGCAGGACGTTCGCGCGGGTGGTGGGCAGCAGCGAGGCCTTCCGCGGTGCGGGCACCGGGCCGCGGTTGCCGATCGTGCTGGTCACGTCGACCCCGCTGGACCTGCCGAGCCAGGGCGGTGGTTTCCACGAGACCCTGCGCCGCGAGTTCGGTGCCCACGAGCCGGTCTACGTGCCGAGGGGCGCGGCCCGCCTGATGTCCGCGCGGGACGGCGCGCCGCTGATGTGGACGCAGAACGGGTGGACGGTCCACGACCATGCGGCCGGTCTGCACGACCGCGTCATCCATCCCGCCGGCGGCGGCCAGGGCGGTGCCGGGCAGGCTGAGGGCGGGCAGGCCGGGGCCACGCGCAGCGAGGCCGGCCGAGGCGACGACGTGGACCTGATGAACGCCGGACCGAGCCGGTCCGGCACGATGGCACCGGCCGCGTACGGGCGCGGACGCCTGAACGGTGTGGACCCGGCCGGTGGGGTGCGCCGGTTCGAGCCGGGTGACGTCGAGGCCCACCCGATGCGGCACGGCGACCGGCAGATCGGCCTGTCGTTCCTCGGCGGCCGGGAGCTGCCGAAGTCGTTGCTGTGGGCGACCGAACCCGGCAGCGAGCACCAGCGGACCTTCGCGCACCCGGAGGGCTCGTCCCGGTTCCCGAGCAGCAGGGGCGCGGTGGAGACCGTGTCACCGTGGCGCGCGGACGCGATGTACCTCGCGGCGCAGGGTGCGGAGAACTCCTTCGAGCTGCGGCTGACCGACGGCACGCGGGTGCGGGTGGACGGAAGGACGTTCGGGCGCGCGTTGTCCGGCATCGACGCCTTCCGCCGGATGGCCGCCCAGAACGAGGGAGGGCAGCTGGTGCTGCTCGCCGGCCGGACGGGCGCCGGTGCGGCGGCCGGGGACCTCCAGCGGGCGCTCGCGTCCACCGGCTGGCACCAGCAGGTGGTGGCGCCGACGACCGGCGTGCACCTGCGCACTGCCCTGTTCCAGCAGGGCGGCCAGATCGTGCTCGACCGCGGCGGGGCGTGGCGCTCGTTCCCGGTGGCGGACGTGGTCACAGGCCACCACCTGGAGGCGACCGGAACGATCCGGTTCCACACGAGTGAGGTGCGGGCGACCGTGCTCACCGGTCCGCGCGGTGTCCCGGCGGGCGTCACCTTCCTGGTCGGGCGGGAGCTGCACGAACACGCGGACTGGATGTCGCGTCGCCCCGGCGGCACGACGACCCACCTGCTGCCGGGCGAGGACGCGCCTGCGCGACTGGCACAGGACCTGCGGGAAGGCAGGGACGGCACCCCTTCACCGTGGCCGTCGCGGTCCGCCCACATCATCACCCACGGCACGCCGAACGCCGCCTGGATCCAGCTGGCCGACGGCCGCGAGCTCACCGTCAGCGGCGGCGTGCTGGCCGCCGTGCTGCACGACCTGCGGCCGTTCCGGGAGCTGATGGCCCGGCTCGACCCGGACGCGTTGACGCTGATGGCGTGCCGGACGGGCAGCGAGCGCGGTCGTGGCGGTGCGGCGGACGACTTCCAGCGGGCGCTGGCCGGGCTCGGCTACCGGCAGCCGGTGGTCGCGCCGACGACCCCCGTCGGGTTCTCCGTGTTCCGCGACGGCGTCGCGTGGCAGAACTACCTGGTCGACGGCGGCCGGTGGGAGCAGTTCTCGTCGGGTGCGGCGCAGGCGCTGGGCCGGGTGTCCGGCGACGTCCGGTGGATCGCGTTCGACCCGGCCGCGGTGCGGTCCGAGCCGTGGCCGCACGGAGAACGGCAGATCGGGGTGTCGTTCCGGGCCGAGCAACCGGCCGTGGCGCACGGCGAGGTGCCGGGTGAACCGTTGCGCCAGCGTGCTTTCCGCGTCGCAGTCGAGTCCGATGTGGACGGTTTGCTGGTGGTGCGCACGGCCGACGGCGTGCGTGTGCACGTCGACGGTCGCACGTTCGCCAGGGTGCTCGGCCAGGCCGGTGGGTTCGTGGACCCGAGCGGCTCCCGGTGGCCGGGTGCGATCGCCCTGATCACTTCCGGGCCGGTCGACGGTGCTGCCTTCCAGCGGACGCTGCTGCGCGAGTTCGGCGTCATGGGTCCGGTGCACGAGCCCAGGGGCGCGGTGCACCTGCTCGACGGCGGTGAACGGGCCGTGGCCGAGAACGGCTGGACCACGCACGGCCGCGAGCCCAGGCCCGCGCGCGAGGTCATCCACTTCACGCCGCCGACGCTCCGGAACGAGCGCGCGGACGGGACGCTGGGACGCCCCGACCAGGTGTCCGATGTGGATGCCCGGCTGGCCGCGTGGTTCGACGAGGCGGACCGCAAGGCCGAGGCGCCCGCGCCGGTGGATCAGGTGCCCACGGCCGAGCGCGGCGCCGCGCTGAAGTCCGGTCGTTCCTGGGTGAAGCGCGCCTTCGGCCGTGAGTCGACTCTGGCCGGTCTCGACGCGACGACCGGTGAGACGCGGACGTTCCACCGCCGCGACGTCGTGGCGCACACCCTGACGTCCGAGGGCCGCACGGTCGGCATGACGTTCCGCAGCGGAACGGATCGGGTCACGGTGCCCGTCACGGCAGCCCGGGGCGGCGTGTTCCACGTCGACGTCGACGCGACCACGTCCCGGTTCGGCCTGACGTTGAAGGACGGCTCGCGCGTCACGGTCGACGGCGGGGTGCTGGCCGAGGTGGTGGCGAAGGCCAAGCCGTTCCGCTCGGCGCAGACGCTGGCCGGGGTCGCCCTGCCGGGTGCGAACGCGGGCGTGCTCGGTCACGCGGGCGGCGCGGCGCACGACTTCCAGCGCGGCCTGACCGCGTTCGGCCGGGACACCGCTGTGGTGGCCGAAGAGGGGCATGGCCGGTGGCGCGGGTTCGGTGGCGCGGTGGCGGGCGTCGAGGACAGCGGCCGGGTGCGGCTGTTCGGCGCGGCCGACGTGCCGGTCGAGCCGGTGCGTGACGGCGACACCGTGGTGGGCGTGTCGTTCCGCGGTGTGGCGGACGAGTCGATGCGCGCGCCCGGCGCCGACTCGCCCGTGGTGGCGGTGGAGAACCGGTTCGACCGGTTCCAGCTCACCCTCGCCGACGGTACGAAGGTCTCGGTGGGTGGTGCGGCGTTCGCGGACGTGCTTACCTCGTCGCCGTTGTTCCACCAGGCACGGGAGAACCGCGGCGGCGAGGTGGCGCTACTGGCGTCACGGGCCGGCGCGTCGGGCTGGCGTGGTGGCGCGGCCGTCGACTTCCAGGCCGCGCTGAGCGACCGGCTCGGTGTGGAGACCAAGGTGGTGGCGCCCGCCAACGACCTCACGGCGCACACGGACGGTCTCGCCAGCATCGCCGAGGACGCCGAGATCGAGGCGCCCGACCCCGGCTGGCGGATGTTCCCCGTCGTGCCGGTGGACCGCCCGGTCCAGGCGGGCCACTTCGAGCGGGGCGTGGTCGTCGACGTGACCCCCGCGGACGTGCAGGCCGTGCCGCTGGTCAAGGACGGTCGGGTCGTCGGCGTCACGTTCAGCGTGGACGGCGACGGGCTGGAGACCGCGCTGTCGTGGGCGGCGGCCGACGGCAAGGACACCACCTCCGTGCTGCCGCAGGGGGTCGGCCTGAACGAGGACACCATGGCGCGTGCCCTCGACGCGCAGGCGGGTCCCGCGCCGTGGCCGGAGAACACCTTCTTCGTCGTCGGGCACAGCTTCGCCTCCGGTGACACGTCCGGCTTCCGCCTCCACGACCGCGAGGGCGCGGCGCTGTCGCTGTACGGGCACCAGTTCGCCGATCTCGTGCGGCGGCTGGAACCGTTCCAGGAGCGGATGAGCGGCCCCGACCGCCCGGAGGCGATCGCGCTCGTCGTCTGCACCGTCGCCGACGACCGGCCCGGCACCGCGGCCCACGACTTCCAGCAGGCCATGTCGACCACCTTCGCGGTCGACGTGCCGGTGCTCGCACCCACCGACTCCGTCTACATCGGACTGCGGGACGGCCGCGCGGCCACCGCCCTGGAGCACAGGGGCGAGTGGCTCGCGTTCTCCGGCGGCTACGGGCAGGTGCTCGGCACCGACGGTCAGGGCAGGCACGTCCCGTTCGCACCGGAGGAGGTCCGGTCGCAGACCGTTCGCGACGGGGACCGCCCGATCGGACTGTCCTTTGCGGACGGCCACGGGCCGGTGGACGCGGCGCGGTGGCCGGCCGGTGCGATCGGCCTGGACGTGACGGCATCGGGCGACCGCTTCTCGGTCACGCTCGCCGACGGCCGGACCGTCACGGTCGACGGGCGCGCACTGGCGAAGCTGGTCATGGCGTCCCCGGCGTTCCGGGAGGCCGCCGGAGCACAGCGGCCGACGGCGTTCATGGTGTCCGAGGGGTCCGAAAAGGGCGTCAGCGCGTTCCAGCGCACCGTGGCCCGCTCCTTCGGCCTCGACGTGCCCGCGGTGGTCCAGCGCGGTGGCGAGTGGACCGCGCACGCCGAACCGGCGCAGTTCGCCGGAACCGGCGCGGACGGCGGGGTCGAGCTCTTCGCGCGGCCCGCCGTGGTGGTCGAGCACAGCGCGGCCGGGGTGTCGTTCACCGGCGCCCCGCTGCCCGACGGTGGCGCGCCGGACGAGTTCCGCGTCGCCGTCTCCGGCACCCACGACCGGTTCGAGCTGCGGCTGACCGACGGCCGCCAGGTCGCCGTGTCCGGCCGCGTCCTGGCCGACCTCGTGCACGGCACCGGCGTCCCGACCGGCGAGCGGATCACCCTGCTCGGCTCGTCCGCCGGTGAGATCGACGGTCCCGGTGGCGCCGCCCACGACTTCCAGCGCGCCCTCGCGCAGCGGTTCGAGGTGTGGCAGCCGGTGTCGGCCGCCACCCAGGACGGCACCCTCCGCACGTTCCAGACCCTCGACACGCTGCCCCGGCCGCTGTCGGGCGTCGAGCTCCCGTCCGGCGACGGCGGCCGCCGCCCGATCACGTTCCAGCCCGGTACCATCTCCCTCGCCCCGCTGCGGCACGGCGACCAGGTCGTCGGCGTCACGTTCCGCACCGGCGAGGAACGCCGCGACACCCAGGCGTGGGCGACCGCGGGCACCGGCACCACCCATCTGCTCGGGGCCGACGAGTTCAACCTCGCCGAGTCCAGTGGGGCGCGTCAGATCCCGGCGCCGTGGCCCGCGCGCACGTTCCACGTCGACGTCGAGGAGTACAGCGGCGCCAGCATGCTGGTCGAGACCCAGAACGGCCGCAAGGTCGTGGTCGACGCCGGGACGCTGGCCGCGATCGTCGCCCGCTCGGAGCCGTTCCAGCAGGCCTACGGCGGTGCACCCGAAGCCGTGACGCTGCTCGCGTCCGGCGCCGGCGCGCCAGGTGGTGCGGTGGAAGGCTTCCAGCGCGCGCTGCACGAGCAGTTCGGTCGCACGGAACCCGTTTACGCGCCGACGAACGACCTCGAACTCGCGGCGGCGGGCACCGTGGTGCACGACGCGGGGGAGTGGCGGCGCGTCGAGTCCACGCCCGAGCCCGCAGGGGTTCCGGTGGCCGAGCGCGGTGCGGAGTTGAGGTCCGGTCGTTCCTGGTTGAAGCGGGTCTTCGGCCGGGAGACGGTCCTGGCGGGCCTGGACGCGGCGACCGGTGAGGTGCGGACGTTCCACCGGCGCGATGTCGCCGGGCAGGTTCTGACCTCGGGGGGCCGCACTGTCGGTGTGACGTTCCGCAGCGGAACCGACTCGGTCGCGGTGCCGGTCACGGCGACGCAGGGCAGCGTGTTCCACGTCGATGTCGACGCCAGTGCCGACCGGTTCGGCCTGACGTTGAAGGACGGCTCCCGCATCACGGTCGACGGCGGGACGCTGGCAGGCGTCGTGGCGAAGGCCAAGCCGTTCCGTACCGCGGGCGCACTGGCCGGCGTCGCCCTGCCGGGAACGGCGGCGGGCGCGTTCGGCCATGACGGCGGCGCGGCGCACGACTTCCAGCGCGCGCTTGCCGCCGCTGTGGTGGCCGAGGACGGCCAGGGCCGCTGGCGCGGGTTCGGTGGCGTGGTGGCGGGCACCGACGCCACCGGCCGGGTGCGCGTGTTCACCGCGGCCGACGTGCCGGTCGAAGCGATCCGGGCCGGAGACGCCGTCGTGGGCGTGTCGTTCCGCGGCGCGGTGGACGAGCCTGCCGCGGCGCCGTTCCAGGTGGCGGTGGACGGCGACGCCGAGCGGTTCCACGTCACGCTGGCGGACGGGACGCGGGTCGCGCTGGGCGGATCGGCGTTCGCGGACCTGCTGGCGGCGCACAGCGAGTCGCGCGAGGTGACGTTGCTGGCCTCGCGGGCGGGCGCGTACAGCTGGCGTGGTGGCGCGGCGCACGACTTCCAGGCCGCGCTGAGCGACCGGCTCGGTGTGGAGTCCAGGGTGACGGCGGCCCTCGGCGAGCTCGCCGGGCAGGCGACGATGTGGCGGGAGCTGCCGGAGCTGCCGCTGGACCGCCCCGCCCAGGGGTATCGCATCGACCTCGGCGGCTACGTCGACACGGACCCCGCCGACGTGCGGGTCGAACCGCTCGTGGAGAACGGCCGGACCATCGGTGTCGTGTTCGGCATGAGCGACGACGACGTGGCGGCTGCTCACGCCTGGACGGCGGCGGGCGGCCGGGACACGATGTCGGTGCTGCCGCAGGGAGTCGGCGACATCAACGCCGTCGAGGGCGGACTGGACGCCCAGTCCGGCCCGGTGCCGTGGCCGGAGAACACGTTCTTTGTCGTCAGCCACAGCTTCGGCGCAGCGAACTCGTCCTCCGGCTTCCGCGTGCACGACCGCGAGGGCGCGGTGGTGTCGCTGTACGGGCACCCGTTCGCCGACCTCGTGCGGCGGCTGGAGCCGTTCCAGGAGCGGATGAGCGGCCCGGACCGGCCGGAGGCGATCGCGCTGATCGTCTGCACCGTCGGGGACGATCGCGCCGGTGAGGCGGCGCACGACTTCCAGAACGCCCTCTCGACGTCGTTCGGCCACGACCTCCCGGTGCTCGCGTCGACCAACGCGGTTCACATCGGGGTGCGCGACGGCCGCGCGGTGACCGCGCTGCACCACGGCGGACGGTGGAACACGTTCTCCGGCGGGTACGGGCTGGTCCTCGGCACGGACGCCACCGGCCGGGTCGCGCCCTTCCGCGCCGAGGACGTCCGGTCGCACCGCGTGGACCACCCGGTGGGAGTGTCCTTTGCCGACGGTCCCGAATGGACCGGCGCGGAACAGTGGCCGGACGGCGCGGCCGGCGTGGAAGTGCGGGCGGTCGCGGACCGGTTCCGCGTCACCCTCGCGGACGGCCGTCAGCTCACGGTCGACGGCCCGGCCTTCGCCAAGGTGCTCGTGGCGTCCTCGGCGTTCCGCGAGATCGCGGCGGCCGGTGCGCCGACAGCCCTGGTTGTGACGGACGGCGCGCCGAGCGCGGTGCGCGAGTTCCAGGCGAGGCTCGCGTCGACCTTCTACGTGCACACGCCGGTCGTCGCGCCCGGCGCCGAGTGGACCGTCTACTCCGGGCTGCCGCTGGTGGTGGAGCGTTCCGCCGACGGCCAGGTGCGCCTCGTTCACGCGCCTGAGGGAGAGGTCGCGCAGACCGCTGTGGAGCACGACACCCGTTCCGAGGACGCCTGGTCGGAGGAGGGCGACGACAGCGCTTCTGAGTCGCCTGCCTGGGACGAGCTCTCGGTGCCGGATCTGGACGACGTTCGTTCGGTGCCGGACCTGGACGACGTCCGCTCGTGGCCGGATCTGGGCGACGGCGACCTCGTGGACGGCGTGAGCGACGTGGATGGCGCGGTTGACGACGTGGTGGACCAGGTGGACAACACGAGTGACATGGATGGCGTGGTGGACGACGTGAGCGATGTGGAGACGCCGCGTTCCATCTCCCTCGCCGACTTCCTCGGCGGCACGCCGCCACGCGACGAGAACCGATGAGGACTACAGTGGGTGTTCACCTCCGCGCGGGCGTGGCCAGGACTTCCGTGAGTGATTCCCCCGGAGGTTGCCGCCTGGGGCACCAGGGAGGCGCCACGGGCTCCGACGGGTTCCTTGAATGGACACGCACGAGAAGCAACACGACGAGCACATCGGCCGGGAGGCTGTGATGGCGGAGACCGCCACGACGACCGAGCAGACCGAAGCCCGGTTCGAGGGTGACCAGTGGGTGTTCCTGATCGACCCCGCCTGGCAGGCAGAGCAACCGGAGCCCGCAGAGGGCGAGGAGCGCCCTCGTCCGCCGCTGGAGGTCGTCGTCGGTGGGTGGTTCGTCGAGCAGGACGGCACCACCAGCCGCTTCCACGCCAACCCGGACTACGCGCCGACCCGCCCCGACTCGCCGACCGACCCGGTGGACGCGACGTTGCAGATGGTCACGCGCGGTGAGGCCGAGCCGGGCGAGCTGCTGTCGATCATGACCGAGGGCAGCGTCTTCGGGCTCGCCGTGACCGAGGAGAACACCCCGGTCGTGGTGATGTCGCCGGACGAGGTGCCGTGCGTCGTGGTCGCCACGGCCCCCGCGCACAGCCGGCGCATCGCGGAGATCAAGGAGCTCGACAACATCGCGGCCTGGGCCGAGGTCACCCTCGAACAGCTCGTCGGCCTGCTGCCGGAGGAGGGCGTCGATGTGCTGCTCAACGCGGGTGCGCCCGCGTCGATGCGCCTGATCGCCGCCGCGCTCCGCCAGGCCCTCGTCGAGGCCCCCGCGGGCGATGCCCCGAAGACCGAGGCGGGTGCGCCCGAGGCCGAAGCCTCCGACAGCCGTCCGGCCACCGAGGCGGACGCACCGAAGGCCCGCACCGCCAAGAAGGCGAAGTCCGAGTCCGCCGTAGGCTGACGTCCTCGACGAAGGGCTCTTTCCCCGACTTCCGGTCGAGGAAAGAGCCCTTCGTCGTGCTGGGTCAGGCCGTGAAGCGGCCGGTCAGCATGGCGGCCGCCAGCTCGACCCGTGAGCGGTAGCCGGTGCGGGAGAACAGACGCGACAGCCTGCCCTCGACGCTCTTCTCGCTCGTGTCGAGCAACGTGGCGATCTGCTTGTTGCCGAGACCGTCGGTCACCAGCACCGCGAGCAACCGCTCGTTCTCCGCGACCGTCGCCTGCCGTCCCGGCACCGGAATGCCGTGCGTGCGCATGAGGTTGCGCAACACCGACCGGTGCAGCAACGCGTCGACGGCACCCGCCGCCTCGTAGGCCTCCGACAGCAGTTCCGGTGCCCCCACACCGAACCGGACCAGCCGTTCCATCCCTTCGGCCAGTTCCAGCGGCGGCCGGCCGCGCAGCAGCTCGGCTGCCTCGGCCGCCGCGCCGCGGTCGTCGTGCACGGTCGCGTGCAGGACCAGCCTGCCGATTTCGGCCTGCTCGGTGTGCATCCGCTTCGCCACCGTGGCGATGCGATCGAGGTGGCACGGCAGCGGCGACTGGTCTCCCCGGCTGACGGCGATGTCCGCCAGCGACATCCACAGCAGCTCCGTCAGCGCGACCACGCCCGTCGCCTCGGCGTGGTCCAGTGCCCGCTTGAGCACCGTCACGGCGTCCGCGTGCCGTCCGAACAGGACGTGATGGGCGGCCTCGGCCGCGGCGAGCAGGTGGGGGAGCGCGGGGCCGCGTTCGCGGGCCGTGGTCACCATTTCCAGTGCGCGTACGAGCTTTCCCTTGCGCAACAACAAGGTCGCGGCGACGTGGAACATGACGGCCTGGCCGGGGTCGCAGCCGGTGCGCGGTTCGGTGGCCACGCTCTTGCGCACCAGCTCCAGCGCCGTGTCGGCTCGTCCGGCGGCTGCGGCCAGCGTGGCCCGGCACGCGGTGGCGAGCCGGACCGGCACCTGGCCGGTGAGGGCGAGCAGCGGCTTGGCGCGGCGCAGCTCGCCCAGCGCCACCAGCACCTCGGCGTCGCGGCGCAGGAGGTCGGGCAGCGGTTCGCCGGCGGTCGGCCGGGTGGCTTCGGCGTCGTTGTGGGGCAGTTGTTCACCGGCTGCCGCGTGCGTGGGCAGAGCGTTGTGGCGGAGGACGTCGGGCGACTGCTCTCCGGCGGCCACCCGCGCGGGCAGGCCCGCCACCTCGGCGTCGAAGGCGGCCGGGTCACCCAGCCACAACCGCGTGACGGGTTCCAGGTGGTGCAGGTGCCGCGCGACGAGGCAGGCGTCCGGGTGGTCGCGCGCGTCGGCCAGCACCCGCTGGGCCGAGCGCCAGTCGCCCAGCCACGACAGCGCGGCCGCACGGCCGACCGCGCGCTGGACCTCGCTGCCCGGCCACGGCCACCAGGTCCCCGCGGCGACCTGGCTCAGCGCGTCGAGCTCACCCGCCGCGCCCAGGGCGGCGAGGTGGCTCAGGCAGACGTCGAGGAGCTGGTCGTCCGGCAGGTCGTCGAGGTGTTCGTGCAGCACGGTGTCCGTCGAGCTGAGTGCGCGCTGGGCGGCGCCGTGCGTCAGGCAGGCGCGGGCGTGGGCGAGCAGGATGCGCGCGCGCTCGGACCCGGTCGCCAGGTCGGCCGCGGCACGCAGCCATCGCAACGGCCGATCGGCGTCGTCCGGGCTCGCGTGCCGGGCGCGGTCGAGCAGCTCGGTGCGGGCGCGGGCGGCGTCGACCAGGTTGCCCGCGTCGACGAGCTGGTCGGCGAGGAACGCCGGGTCGGCGCACTCCGCGGTGCCCTGCCAGAGCGCCGTCACCGCGATCTGGGCGATCCGGCGGCGTTCGTAGGGGCCGAGGGAGGAGCGCAGGGCGAGCTGCAGCAGCGGCAGCCGGAACCGCCACACCGCGTGCGTCCGGACGGGCCGGAGCACCGCCGCGTCGGCGAGTGCGCGGAGCAGGGCGACGGCCTCGTGTTCCGGCACGCCGAGTGCGTGACCCACCAACCGGGGTACCGCGGGGCCGAGCGGGGCCAGCACGGCGACGGCCTTGGCCGCGCTCCACAGGGGCAGCCCGAGTCCGCGCACACCGTCCAGCAGGTCGTCCCACCCCGCCGGCTGGATCCGCGTGGGCCAGGTCGAGAGGTAGGAGTGGCGGTCGACGACGGTGATCGCGCCGCTGTCCGCGCCGATCCGCAACGCGGTGCCGACGGCGCTCGGCCAGCCCCGCGTCGTCGACCACAACCTGTCGCACAGCGAGGCCTCCGGGAGGGCGCCGGTCATCGACACCACCAGGTCCGGCAGCTCACCGCGCGGCACCGGCCGCAACGTCACCACGCGGACCAGGCCGTCGCGGCGCAGGCGCGCGAACGCCGCGGCGAACGCGGGTCTCGCGTGCGGTGGCAGCGGCAGGACGACGGTGGCGAGGCACGGTGCCCCCGCGGCGGCGGCCTGCCGCGCCAGCGCCTCCAGCGTGCCCACCGCCGCGGCGGGCAGGCGGTGCAGGTTCGTGAAGCCCGTCATGACGTCCTGGCCGCCTCGTGCCGCGGCCAGCGTGCCCGCGGTGAGCAGGTCGCCGCCCCCGGTGGACTCGCTGAACGACAGGTCGACGACCTTGAACCGCTGGTCGTGACGCCGGCGGAGCTCGTCGACGACGGCCGCGAGACCGGCTTCCGACCGGCTGCACACCACCGTCAGCGGGGCACCGGTCGTGGTACCGAGGTCGTCGGGGAGCAACGCCGCGAGACGTTCGGCGGGGAGGGTGAGTCGATCTTGCTGCACGGGCGCTCTACCGGGTCGGGGTCGCGGACGGGACCGGGGTCCGTGAGGGAACTCCCTGGAGTGCCTGGGGATTCGCTGCCGGCCGCACCGGTCCCCGCACTGCGGCGCCACACTAGTTCAACCGGTGGACGGCCGCCATGCGAGCGAACGGGTGCGCTCTCCGTGGATCGCGGAAATTGTTGCGCGAGTGCGGACATGTGCGGTGAACGCGGGTGGCGGCGTGGAGGATCGGACGCGGCGCAGACGGGAGGAAGACGAGTTGGGCCACGACGTGATCACGGTCAACGCCTCGGCGGCTCGCGGGCACCGGTCTATTTCGGACGCTTTGGCGTCCGCTGTGGACGGTTCCGTGATCCTGGTGAGCCCGGGGCGGTACCAGGAGTCCCTGGTGCTGTCCAAGGCCGTCACCATCACCGCGGAGGACGGCCCCGGCACCGTCGAGCTGCTCGCCGCGGAAGGTCCGGCTGTGCTGCTCAACGCCGGGTCCGCCGCGCTGACCGGGCTGACCGTCTCCTCCGCCGACACCGACTCACCCGCCGTGCTCGTCGCCGCGGGCCAGCTGAGCTTCACCGAGTGCGTGATCACCGCCGCCGCCTGGTCGGCCGTCTACGCCACCGGCAAGGGCGCGGTGCTGATGCGCGGCTGCGAGGTCCGCAACCCGGCCGGCGCCGGGGTCGTGGTCACCTCCTCCGGCGGCAACCTGATGGACTCCTGCCAGCTGCGCGACCTCGGCACGTCGGGGGTGGTGATCGCCGAGCACGGCGAGCTGGTCATGCGCGCCTGCGGTGTGCGGGACGCCGGTGGCAACGGCATCTGCCTCAACGGCCACGGCCGGATCACGGTGACCGACTCGACCGTCACCGGCACCGCCAAGCCGGCCGTGGCGGTCGAACAGCACGCGGGCGCGGTGGCCACCCGTCTCGCGGTGAGCGACGTCGCCGGCATCGGCTTCTACCTGGCCTCCTCCGGCAACATCCTGCTGGAGGACAGCTCCGTGACCGGCGCGGGCGCCGAGGGCGTGTTCACCGCCGAGTCGTGCGCGCCGGTGCTGCGCCGGTTCCAGGTGCGCCGCACCAGGGAGCACGGCTACCTGTTCACCAGCCAGGCCGCCGGCACCGCGGAGGACTGCGAGGCGCGCGACGTCGTCGGCGTCGGCATCGGGGTGGCCGACCGCGGCACCACCGAGATCACCCGCGCCTCGGTGTCGTCGTGCACGGGCGCCGGTGTGCGGCTGAGCACCTCGGCGGACCCGATCTTCCGCCGGCTGCACGTGGCCGGCTGCGACGGCGCGGCGATCGAGGCGGGTGACGGCGCGCTCGGCCGGTTCGAGAACGTCGAGCTCGAACGGTGCGGCCGCAACGGGGTCGTGGTGCTCACCGGGGCCCGCACGTCGATCACCGGGGCGAGCGTCCGCGGCAGCGCGGGCGCGGCCGTGCTCGTGCGGGAGGCGACGCTCAGCCTGACCGACTGCGAGATCGCCGAGGCCGGTGGCGACGGGGTGCTCGTCGACACCGCCGGTGAGATCAACGCGGTCCGCTGCCGGGTGCGCGACGGCAAGGGCAGCGGTTTCCTGTTCGGGGTGGGGTCCTCCGGCACGCTGGAGGAGTCCGAGTTCACCGCCAACGCCGCCGACGGCATCGGCGTGCAGAGCGAGCTGAGCATCCGGATCGCCGACTGCCTCGTGCGCGACAACCTCGGCTCCGGCCTGCGGCAGACCAGGGGCAGCACCGCACTGCAGGTGCTCGACCTGCGCAGCACGGGCAACGCGACGCGGGACGCGTACGGAACGATGACGGCCGGCGGCGCCACGACCTCCACGACCGCGACCACGACGGCACAGGCGCCCGCTCCGCCGCAACAGCAGGAACGCGGCGTGGCAGGCGACCCGATCAGCGAGCTCAACGCGCTGGTCGGCCTGGAAGGCGTCAAGCGCGAAGTCAACTCGCTGGTCAACCTCAACCTGATGGCCAAGCGCCGGATCGAGGCCGGTCTCTCCGCACCGCCGATGGCGAGGCACCTCGTGTTCGCCGGAGCACCCGGCACCGGCAAGACCACCGTCGCCCGGCTCTACGGCACGGTCCTCGCCGACCTCGGCGTGCTGCGCTCCGGCCACCTCGTGGAGGTCGCGCGCGCGGACCTGGTCGCCCAGGTCATCGGCGGCACGGCGATCAAGACCACCGAGGTGTTCAACACCGCGCTCGGCGGGGTCCTGTTCATCGACGAGGCCTACACGCTCGCCGCGGGGCAGGGCGGCGGCACCGGTCCCGACTTCGGCCGCGAGGCGATCGACACGCTGCTCAAGCTGATGGAGGACCACCGCGAGGACGTGGTGGTGATCGCCGCCGGCTACTCGCGGGAGATGGCCGAGTTCCTGCGGTCCAACCCCGGCATGGAGTCGCGGTTCAGCCGCACCATCGAGTTCGAGAACTACAACGCGGACGAGCTGGTCACGATCGTCCGGACGCACTGCAAGCGGCACGACTACCGGCTCGACGAGTCCGCGGCCGAGGTGCTGGCCGACTACTTCGAGCACATCCCGAAGGACGGCACGTTCGGCAACGGCCGCACCGCGCGCAAGGTGTTCGAGGTGATGGCCGACCGGCAGGCGACCCGGCTGGCCCTGTCACCAGAGGTGACCGCCGTCGACATGACCGTGCTGCTGGCCGCGGACTTCGACGCCTCGATGGTGTGACACTCGATAGTCGCAACTATCGCGGAAATTGTTCAGAGAGTTACGGAAAACGCTGAACAGTTCCTCGGACGGGTGGTTGCGAAGTTTGCGGAAACTCCTTCAGTGCACAGGCGCCTTCCTCGTTGCCGTGCTTAGCCTTGCGGCCATCGGTAATGCCCGCGCGTGATTCCGCCCACCATTCGGCCTCCGGCCGGGGGCGAGTGGCGTCACGTCGTCGCGGTTGACGCGTCCCTGTCGGGACCGGGCTTCCGCAGGCGAGGAGAGGTGATCGTGGCCAACGAACGCAAGGCTGTGGTGGGGCGCGCGGCGGAGCTCGCGGCGATGGGCGAGTGCACTGACACGGACGCGCTGTTCTTGCTGCGCGGGCCTGCGGGGATCGGCAGGACCACTCTTCTGGCTGAATTCGCGCGGACGATCCGGGAACGCGGAATCCGGGTGATCGCGCTTCCGTGCGTGGCCGAGGAAGAACGCTGGGACCACTTCCGGGTGAAGGCCGTGACGGAATTCTTCCGCGGCTCGTTCGCCGAGTTCGGCAGCCCGAAGGTCCTCGAGTCGCTCGCCGCGGTCAACCGGTCGTACCGGCCCGAGGCCTACGAGTCGACGCGGTCGCGGATCGCGTTGTTCGCCGACCTGGTGCGGCTGTTCGACCACGTCCGGGCCGACGGGCCGCTGGTCGTCCTCGTCGACGACGTGCACCTCGCGGCCCGGCCGGCCCTGGCCGTGGCGGCCGCGCGGCGGGCTGGCTGCACCGTCGTCGCCACCGTCCGGGAGGACGACGTCGTCGGCTCCGGACCGGTCGCGGTGACCGGCCTCGCGGACCAGGTGCTCGACCTCGGCCCGATGGCGGCCGAGGAGATCGGCGAGCTGCTCAACCGTGCCGCGGGCGGACGGCTGGACGCGTCCGTGGCACCCGCGCTGCGTGACGCGCTGGGATCGCTCGCGGGCAACCCCGCCGCCGCGCTCGCCCTGCTCGACCAGGTGCGCCGCGAGGACGGCCTCACCGACGTGCTCGGCAAGCTGTGCCTGCGCGAGCGCGGCGTCGTGACCGCGCTCCCCGTCGACCACGACCTGGTGCGCCACACCGCCGGGCTCGGCGACGTGGCGGTGCCGCTGGTCGCGCTGGCCGGCGCGACCGGCTGGTTCGGCGTGGACGAGCTGCCGCTCTTCGCCGAGGCCTTCGGGCACGACCTGGCCGGCTGCGGTGCCGTGGTCGACCGGCTGGTCGCGGCCGGTGTGCTGCGGTGCGCCGGCGACGGCGTGCTGACCACGGCCTCCCCGGCACTCGCGGACGCGGTCGTCCGCACGCTCGGGGCGCAGGAGCGGGCTTCCGTGCTCGTCACCTTCGCCTCCCATCTGCTGTGCAGCGGATCGGCCCGGCCCGCGGTGCTCGCCGCGCACGTCGCCCACGCCGGTACCGCGCTGGCCCCCTGCGCCGCGCTGGTGCCGGTGCTGGACCGCGAGGCGGCCCGGTTGCTGCGCACCGACCCGGCGTCGGCCGCCCGCTGGTACCGCGCCGCGCTGTGGCACTGCCCGGTCGGCTCGCCGGAGCACGAGCGTCTCCTGTGGACGGTGCTGCACCTGCTGGTGCGCGTGGGGGACCACGAGCTGCTGGCGGAGGTCGTCGAGGAGGCGGTGGCCGCCGGTGCCGGGAACCGGTACGAGCTCGCGGCCGCCGTCGCGCTCGCTTCCGTCCACATCGGACGGCCGCTGCCCGCCGCGGTGCACAGCACGCTGGCCGGTTACCCCGAGACCCGTGCCCCGCTGGCGTTCGCGGCCCGCTGGTTCGCCGGAACGCCGATGCGGGTGAGCGACGTCGCGGCCGCGTTCGCGGAGTTCCGGGTCGACCCGTGCGCCGTCGTGGACGTGGCCGAGATCGAGGCGATCAGGGCCGCCGACGACAACCACGACGTGGTGGCGATGTTCCGGCTGGTGCTCGGCGACGAGTACGGCGAGCCCGCGAGCGGTCCGCTCGCGATCTACACCCGGTTGCTGCGCGACTACCTCGGCGGCAACTGGCGGTCGATCACGTCGCACGCCCGGCGGCTGGAGCTGGACGCGGTACCGCGGGTCGCGATCCACGACGCCGCCCGCCTGCTGGCCGCGGAGGTGCTGTCCTCGACGGACCACAAGAACGCCGTGCGGTGGTTGGACCTGGTCGACCAGGACTGCGCGTTGCCCGCGTTGCGCGCGTGGGCCGAGATCGGGCTGCTCTACCGCAATGTCGGCTGGAACGAGGCGGCCGACCTCGGCTGGGCCGCGTACGACCGCGTCCGGGACGAGGCCGAGCTGGACAACACCGCGGGGCTGCGGTGGTTCCTGGCGCGGATGGGTTATCTGGCGTGGACCGTCGGCGACACCTGCGCGCTGGCTCGGGTGCACGCCGAGACCGAGCGGTGGCACGCGCGGTTCGGCGGTACGGGCCTGCACGCGACCGAACGGATCGTGCGCGCCCTGGCCGAACGCGACGGCGCCGCGGCCGCCGAGGCGGTCGAGTTGTTGCGGGGCGCGGAAAGCCAGGCGGAGCTGATGCGGGCGTGCGCGACCGCGGCCTACGTCGGCGACGACCCCGCAGCCTGGTACCAGGAGGCGCTGAGCATCGCGAAGCGCCTCGGTGAGGGCTGGATGGACGCCCACCTCAGGCGGATGATGCGCGAGCTCGGCATGGCCCCGCCTCGCGCGCGGGCCGCGCGGGACGACTTCTCCGACGTCGAGCTGGAGATCATCGCGCTGGTCAAGCAGGGCAGGACCAACCGTCAGATCGCCACGGCGGTCCGGATGAGCGAGAAGACCGTGGAGAACTACCTCACCCGGCTGTTCTCCAGGACGGGCTGCCGCACGCGGCTCGACCTGGCGGCCGCGAGCCTGGAAGGACGGCTCGTCGCACAGCCGTGACAGGACTTTCCCCGAAACCTTCCCCGGGCGCGGCCGTCGAGCCGCGCGGCAACGTGAACTGCCCGAACGTCGCCTTCCTCGACGAGAACCTGGTGGTCCGCGAGGCGAACGACGAGTTCGTCCGCTACTTCGCGGGCGCGGCGCGCGACGTGGTGGGGCAGCCCTTCGCCGCGCTGTTCCACCCGAGGTCGCAGCGGATGATCAGGTTCCGGTGCGACCAGCTCGTCGACGCGGGCGGCGGCCGGTTCACCCAAGGCGTGACGATCTCCTCGCGCGGCACCGAGCAGCGGGTACAGGTGACCGTGCTGGCCTACCGGCGGGTGCTCGCCGCGCGGGTGTCGACGTACGTGGCCTGGCCGGACGAGCCGGCGGCCGCCGACGAGTTCCACGTGCTGCTGCTGGAGGCCCTCGCCGAGGGCCGGGAGCTCGCGGACATCGCCGAGCGGCTGTCGTGCGGGCCGGACATGGTGTCCGGTCACCTCGACGTGCTCATGCGCGCGTTCGGTGCCGGCAACCGGACGGCGCTCGTGGCACGGGCGTATTCGACCGGGGTGCTGGACGCCCGCGTGTGGCCCCCGCGGGTGCGCGGCCGCGCGATGTTGCGAGCCCTTCGGCACCGAATTGCACCGGCCGAATGAAGAATGAGCTAGATTCATCCTGTTTCTTTTTGTCGGTTGGTGAGGGAGTCGTTTTGGACACCGTGCGGTCCTTGCGATCGGTGGAGAGCAAGTCGCCTGCCGTGACCAGGGCCGTGGCGCTGGTCGAAGAACTCGCCCGGCAGCGCCGGCCGCTCGGCATCGCGGAGCTCGCCAGGTCGCTCGACCTCGCGAAGTCGACGGTGGCGAACCTCTGCACCGCCCTCGAAGGCACGCACATGATCCGGCGGGTCGACGGCAGGTGGGCGCTCGGCTACAAGGTGGTCGAGCTCGGCCAGGCCTACCTCGCGGGCACCGACCTCGTCGAGGAGTTCCGCCGCACCGCGAACGAGCTGCCGGTCGGCGCACAGGAGACGATGCTGCTCGCCGTGCTCGACGGGCTCGAGGTGGTCTACCTCGCCCGGCACGACGGCAGCCAGCCGGTGCGGCTGGCCAGCGACATCGGCCGCCGCATGCCCGCGGTCGTGACGGGGCTCGGCAAGGCGATGCTCGCGTCCCTGTCCGACGACGACCTGGAGGAACGGCTCTCCCGCGTCGACCGGCTGCCCGTGCTCACGCCCCGGTCGCACCGCACCATGGACGAGCTGCGCCGCGACCTGGAGGCGACGCGGCAGCGCGGGTACGCGATCGACGACGAGCAGAACACCGAGGGCGTCGCCTGCGTCAGCGTGGCCCTGTCCGGCACCGAGATCCCCACCGCCGTGAGCGCGACCCTGCTCGCGGCCCGCATGACCGAGCAATTGCGCGCCGCGCTCGTGAAAGATCTCACCGCACTCGCCACGGGTCTCGCCCGCTCCGCCGCTCTGTAACCCGAACCAGAACCCGAAACGCGAAACCGCGTCACGACCCGCCACGCCGCTCGTCTCGATTGGCGAGGGCTCGAAACCACGCCGGGCCAGCGGCGATGCCGCTGCGAACCTCAAGTGGTGCTCAAGTCGTCGAAACGCTACAACAAAACTGAGTAACCTGTTTCGTGTTTGAAAGTTGTACCAAATGCTGAACGCGGTGGCGGCCTGAAGCGTTCGGTACGACCCTGGTGCGGGCAAGGGAGTCGGGGATGGCGCTGTCCGAGGTTGGTGAGCGGCTGATCACCTGGCGACCGGTCGGGCGCCGACGAGAGCTGCGCCAGGTGGTCGCCGAGGTGCAGGAGGCCGCCGCCGGCCGGTTCGGTGTGCTGCACCTGCGCGGACCGCGTGCCATCGGCAAGTCCGCACTGGTCGAGTTGCTGCGCGACGAGGTGCGCGACGAGGCGGACGTCCTCGTGACCACCTGCGCCGACGGTCCGGACTTCAGCGCCGCGAGGGACCTGTTCGGAGCGGACGCGGTCGACGCGCTGCTGGCCGGGCGGGACCACTACGCCCGGTTGTACGCGCTGAACGACCTGGTCGCCCGGCGCACGACGGACCGGCCGCTGGTGCTGGTCCTCGACGACGCCCACCTTTGCGATCGCATGACCGCCCGTTGGCTCGCCGTGCTGTCCCGCCGCATCCCCGAGCCGCGCGTCTACGTCGTGCTGGTCTACCCGTGTGCCGCCCGGATCGCCGCCGAGGAGATGTTCGCCGATCTCAGCGGCGCGCCCGCCACGACCACGATCGATCTCGGCCCGTTCGGCGAGGCCGACCTGACCGAGCTGATCGCCCGTGAGTGCGGGGGAATCCCCGCACACGAGACCGTGCTCGCCGCGCTGGCGTCCACCGCCGGCATCCCCGAGGTCGCGCTCGCCTGGGCCGCGAAGGCCTGCGCCGGCGGCACCGAGCCCGATGTCGGGACGGAACTCGTCGCGTGGCAGCTCGCCTGGCTCGGGGAGCAGCCCGAGTCGACGCACCGGTACCTCACCGCCGTGGCGGTGCTCGGTGGCGCCGGACCCGCGAGCGCGGCGACGCTCGCCGAGATCTCCCCGGCGGCGGCCGGGGCGAAGCGCGCGGAACTGATGGCCGTCGGGGTGCTCACCCCGGCCGGGTGCTTCCGGTCGCCGGCGTTGCGGGAACGGCTGCTCGTCGCGCTCGGCCAGGACGAGCTGGCCGCGCTGCGGATGAGGGCGGCGAGGCTGCTGACGGACGAGGGCCGTCCGCAGGAGGAGATCGCCGAACTCGTCATGCTGCTGCCCGAGCTGACCGAGGTGTGGATGTTCTGCGCGCTGCGTGGCGCCGCACGGGAAGGCACCCTGAGCCCGGAGCTCTCGATCAGCTACCTGCGGCGGGTGCTGGACGCGGTGCCCGGCCACGCCGACACGCGCCAGGAGCTGGCGACCCGGTTGGCCGAAGTCGACCCGTCAGCCGCCATGGACGTCTACGCGGAACTGCTCGCCGACGCCACCGACCCCACGGTCCGGGCGTCGGTGGCGATCAACTGCGGGGCGACGGCGCTGATGGCGGGCCGCGGCACCGACGGGTTCCGGGTGCTCACCGACTACCTGGCCGAGGAGGAGCGCAGCGGACGGCTCGCCGCGATCGACCCGGAGCTGCGGGCCCAGGCCGAGGCCATGGCGCTGGTCAACGGGTTCGGCGGCTCGGCCACCGTCAGCCAGGCGCTGGACCGGGCGCGCGCGATCACGCCGCCGGAGGGCCGGGCGGAGGGCGGACGCCGGCTCGCCCAGCAGCTCGCCAGGGCCGAGGTCCTGCGCGGCGACTCGCTGCCCACCGCACTGGCCCACCTGCGGTCCGCCCTGCCGGCGCCGGGCGGTGCCCGCGACCACTGGGACGTGTTCACGGTCAGGTCGCTGCACTTCTGCGGTGAGCGGGACGCGGCGGCGACGCTGGTGGACGAGATCCTCGCGGCCACGGCGTGCCCCGCTCACGAGGAGACCCGCAAGCTCGCCCTGGCGACCCGTGCGGGCCTCGCGTACGAAGCCGGTGACCTGGTGCAGGCCGAGCGGGACGCCGAGGACGCGCTGGGACTCGAAGGCCCCGACGACTTCGCCGCGCTGACCGTGCTGGCGTCGGTGCTGGTGCGGCGCAACGACACGGACCAGACCGAGCAGCTCCTGCACCGGATGCGCACGCCGCGTGACCCGGTCGAGTACGGGTGGGCGCTCGACGCCAAGGCGCACTGGCTGTGGAACTGCGGCGACGCCGATGCCGCGCTGGACATGCTGCAGCGGTGCGGCCGCGAGTTCGACGCGATGGGCGTGCACAACCCGGTGCTCGTGCCGTGGTGGATCGACGCCGTCGCGGTGACCATGCGGCTGGGCAGGGTCGCCGACGCGGCCGAGTTCGCCGAACGCGGTGCCGACGCCGCGCGCAACTGGGACACGCCGGCCGCCCGCGGCTACGCCCTGCTCGCCAGGGGGATGAGCACCGGCGACGTCGAAACGCTGGAGCAGGCCGTCGTCGAACTCGGCGAGGCGGGGTCGCGGCTGTGCGAGGCGCAGGCGCTGCGGGCGCTGGGCAACGCGCTGATGCGCGAGCAGGACGAGAAGACGGCTCGCAAGCACCTGCGTGCGGCGATGGACATCGCGGTGCGCTGCGGCGCGAGCATGGCCGCGGACCGGGCGCACGAGCTGCTCACGGCCGCGGGCGGCCGGGTGAGCGCGGTGCACGCCTCACCCCGGGACGCGCTCACCAGCGGTGAGCTCAGGGTCGCCGAGCTGGCAGCGGAAGGACTGACCAACCGGGAGATCGCCGAGAAGCTGTACGTGACGGTGCGGACGGTGGAAAGCCACCTCTCGAACGCCTACCGGAAGCTCGGCGCCCAGACCCGTGCCGAGCTCGCCGTGGAGCTGCGATGAGCCGGGACTCGACGACTGGGCTGGTCGAACGGGACACCGCACTGGCCGTGCTGGAACGGTCGGTGCGGATGCTGGCGTCGGGCCGGTCGTCGCTGCTGGAGATCTGCGGCCACCGCGGTGCCGGCCGGACCGCCGTGCTGGAACACGCCGTGAGCCTCGCGGTGCGCGCCGACGTCACGGTCCTGACCGCCGCGGGCGGGTGCGCCGCACTGGACGGAACCGGTGGGGTGGCGGCCGAGCTGATGTCCCAGCTGCACCGCGGCGACAGCGGTCCGGCGGCCATCGGCGCGTTGGTGGAACTGGCCCGCCGCACGCCGGTGCTGGTCGCCGTGGACGACGCGGACCTGCTCGATCGGGAGTCGCTCGGCTGGCTCGCGAGCCTCGCCGGACGGGCCGTCCAGGTGCCGATGGTGGTCGTGGCGGTCACGGACGCCTGTCTGCCGGTGCTGCCGGGAGCCACCACCGTGCCGTTGCGGCCGCTCGGGCACGACGGCGTCTCGGCGCTGGTGACGAGCAGGTTCGGCAGGCCCGGCGACGAGGAGTTCGCGGTCGCGCTGCACGACCACACCGGTGGCCGTCCCGCGACGTTGTGGCCGTTGCTCGACCGGTGCGCCGAAGACGGCCTGGAGCCCGTCGGCGCCAGTGCCGGCGCGGTCGCGGGCCTCGCGGCCGACGTGCTCGCCGACTTCACCACGCGCACCATCCGCTCGCTGCCCGCGGAGGTCGTCGACCTGCTGCGGGTGGTCGCGGTCTGCGGCCCGTTGTTCCCCGTCGACCTGATGGGGGTGCTGGCCGGGCTGCGGACGTTCTCGCTCGGCCGCGCGCTGGAGCTGCTGGCCGGTGCCGGTCTGGTGACCGAGGCGGGCAAACCGGAGCTGGCCGCGGGCATCCGGGTGTCGCGCGTGCTGGACGGCATGCCGGTGCCGGCCCGGGAGGACCTGCACGCGCGGGCGGCCCGGCTGGGGCACCAGTGCGCCGTCGTTCCGTCCGAGGTGGCGCGTCTGCTCGTGGGAGCCTCGCCGCTCGGTGAGTCGTGGGTGGTGCCGCTGCTACGGACCGTCGCGCGGGACGAGGTGGACGGCGGCCGCCCGGCCGAGGCGACCGGGTATCTGCGCCGGGCGCTTCGCGAGCCGGTCACCCCGCTCGTGCGGGCGGAGCTCGTGCTGGAGCTGGCCGTGGCGGAGTGCGCGGTCGTGCCGGTCGCCGCGGACCGCAGGCTCGCCAAGATGTTGCTGGAGCCCCAGCCCGCGGAGTGCGCGGACGTGCGGCTCGCGGCGGCCGACCAGCTGTGGGGCCGCGGTGACGCCGCCCTGCTGCGTCGCACCCTCACCGCCGTCCGATGCGTCGGGGGCGACCGCGACGCCGTCACGTCGTTGTACTGGATCGCCGACGACGCCCCGGTCGAGATGCCGGAACTGGGCATTCTCGACACGGCCGAACTGCCCGTCTCGTGCGGGAACCCGGACCGCGCCGGCGTCGCCGCGTGGCTGCAGGCGTGCCAGGGCGTCGACGCCGAGCACGCCAGGGAGGCGGCGACGACCGCGGTCCGGGCACCCGCCAAGCTGCTCGCGTCCCGGCTGTTCGGCTGCCTCGCGCTGGCCGCGCTCGACGACGTCGCCGGTGCCGTCGCCGGCCTGGACCAGGTGATCGCCGAAGCCCGCCGCCGGCGGTTGACCACGGTCGTGCCGCAGGCGCTGATGATGCGGGCGAAGGTGCGCGCGATGGCGGGCGAGCTGGACAACGCCTCCGCCGACATGGAACAGGCCCAGTCGGTGTACCCGCTGGAGAACCTGCACCCGGACGCGCGCCCGATCATGGTCGGCGCGGACGTCCTGGTGAACATCGAACGAGGCCAGCTCGACCGCGCGATCGAGCTGGCCGCGAGCCAGCCGGACGAACGGATCGGCTTCGGCTACGCGCGGACGTTCTTCAACTTCGCCCGTGCCGTGCTCGCCCTCGTGACCGGCGACCCCGCCGAGGCCGTGGCGCGCGCGGACGAGTGCGGCCGCTGGATGCTGTCCCGCCAGTGGGTGAACCCGGCCGCGCTGCCCTGGCGTTCGATCGCCGCAGCAGCCCTCGCCGCAACGGGCGACCACGAGCGCGCGGCCCGCACGTGCGCGCGCGACCTGGAACTCGCGCAACGCTGGGGCGCGCCCAGCACCACCGCCCGCGCCCACCTGAGCTGCGCGGCCGTCGTCGGCGGGGAGTCCCACCTGCGGGAGGCCGTCCGCCTGCTCACCGGCTCACCGTTCCGCCTGCTGCGCGCGACCGCGCTGCTCGAACTCGCCCAGGTCGTCGACCCCGCGGCCGCGGCGCCGATGATCAGCGAGGCGGCGGAGATCGCCGTCCTGTGCCGATCGACCCCGCTGATCCACCGGGCCAGAGGGCTCGGCTGGGTGCCCACGGCATGACGAGAGGATGCGCGACCGGAGTGCTGCTCGAACGCGATGACGAGATGAGCCTGGTGGGTCGGGCTCTCGAGCAGGCCCGTGCCGGCATCGGCAGCGTCGTGGTGCTGGCCGGCCCCCTGGGCAACGGCAAGACCGCACTGCTCCGCGCGCTGTCCCGGCACCCCGGCGCCGCGTCCTTCGCCGTGCTGCACGCGTCCGCGACCCTGATGGAACGCGAGCACGCCTACGGGGTGGTGCGGCAACTGCTCGAACCGGTGCTGGCCGACGCGCCCGCGGAGGTGTGGGCGGGGGCAGCGGCGCTCGCCCGTCCGGTGTTCGACCTGGGTGGGGCCGGTTCGGGCGCGGGCGGCGGCCTTCTGGACGGTGGCGGCAGCGGTGAGGTCAGCGGTCCGGATGATGCGAGTTGGGACAGCAGCGGCCAGGACGGTCGCGATCGCGGCGGCCACGGCGTCGACCGGATTGGTGACGGTGGGCTGGGTGCCGGGCAGCAGCTTGCCGAGCAGCGCCTGGTCCGGCAGCACGTCGCCGAGCCGGGCGCGCAGCACCTCGACGACGCCGGGCAGTCCGTCCACCTCGGCCTGCTGAGCCTCGGCCGCAACCTCAGCGCGATCAAGCCGCTCTTCGTGCTCGTCGACGACCTGCAGTGGGTCGACGAGCCGTCGCTCGCCATGCTGGAACTGCTGGCCGGTCGCGTCGGGCACCTGCGGGTGGTGATGGTGGTGACGGTGCGCGAGGGGGATCCGCTGGCCGAACGGCCCGCGGCGGCGTCGATTCTCGCGGCGGCCACGCGGCGGTTGCGGCCGCGGCCGTTGAGCGCGGCCGGGGCGGCGAAGCTCGTTCGGGCCAAGCTCGGGCGTGAGTGCGACGAGGCGTTCGGGCTGGCCTGTCACGAGGTGACGGGCGGGAACCCGTTGCTGCTCACCGGGTTGGCGCTGGCGTGGGCGGTGGGGGGTGAGCCGCCGACCGAGGCGAACGCGGAGCTGGTGCGCGCGGTGCGGCCGGCGCAGGCGCGCGAGCGGGTGGTCGCGTGCATGCGGGCGCAGCCGGAGGCGGTGCGGCGGTTGCTGAAGGCGGCGGCGGTGCTGGGGGAGTCCGCCGAGCTGGACGCGGTGAGCGTGCTCGCGGAGCTCGACGAGGTGTCGACCGCGGAGATCGTGCGGGCGCTGGGGCGGCTCGGGCTGTTCTGCGGTGCCCGGTTCGCGCATCCGTGGGTGCGGGAGGCGGTCGACGACCTGATGACCGCCGGGGAACGCGAAGAGCTCCATCTGCGTGCCGTGCGGTTGTTGTACGACCTGGGCAAGCCCGTGGAGACGGTGGCCGGGCAGCTGCTCGCCACTTCGACACCGCAGGGGATGTGGGCGGTGGAGGCGCTGCGGGACGCGGCGCACGTCGCGCTGCGGCGCGGTGCGCCCGAGACCGCGGTCGCCTACCTGCGGCGGGCTCTGCTGGAGACGTCGGTGTCCGGTCAGGACCGGGCGACCGTCCTCGTCGACCTGGCGAGCGCGGAACGGCTGCTGGACGTGAACGCGGCGGTGCGCACGCTCTCGTACGCGGTGGCGCTGCTGCCCGGCCCCCGCGAACGGGCGGCCGCGCTGATCAGGCTCGCGTCCGCGGTCATGGGGGACGCGCCGGACGCCATAGTTTCCGTGCTGCGCGGTGTTTTCGAGGAGTTCGGGCCGCCGGAGCGGCTCAGCGGGGTCGACCGCGACCTGTCCCTGCGGCTGGAGGCCAGGCTGCGGTTCATCTGCCGGACCGAGCCGTGGGGGCTCGCCGGCACCGCCACGCGGCTGGACGAGCTGCAGGAAGCCGAGTGGACCGACAGCGGAGCGGCCCGTGAGCTGGTGTCGGTGCTGGTGAACGCGGCGGCGTTGACCGTGGCCGTGCCCGCGCGCCGGGTGGCGGTGCTCGCCGAGCAGCTGCTGGCACGTGAACCCGCGTCGTCGGCGCATTCGGTCAGTGCGGCGCCGTTGCTGGTGACGGCACTGGCCGCGGCGGACTCGCCGGGGACGCTGGAAGGCTGGCTCGACCGGGCGCTGGGGGCCGCGCGGCAACGCGGTGACGTCGTCGAGCAGGCGATGATCCGCACCGAGCAGTCGTTGGTCCACCTCATCACCGGCCGCGTCACCGAGGCGGTGCGCGCCGCGTCCGACGCGGTCGAGCTGGGTGCGTGGAACTGGGGTTCGGTCGGCACGTCCGCCGCCGTCGTGTCCGGCGCTGTCGCGCTGCAGCTCGGCGATCCGGTCCTCATCGACCAGGTGCTCGCCTCGGTCGAGGAGGAGCCGGCGAACCCGTGCCTGGCCACGGTGACCGGACTGCTGCGCGGGCACGCGGCCGTCGTGCGCGGTGAGCACGCCGCGGCGGCGGTGATGCTGACCGACTGCGGGGCGCACCTGGACAGATCCGGCTGGCGCAACCCCGTGCTGTTCCCGTGGCGGTCGGGGCTCGCGCTGGTCAAGCTCAAGCTCGGCGCCACGTCCGATGCGATGGCGCTCGCCGAGGAGGAGCGGCTGATCGCCGAGGAGTGGGGAGCGGCGTCGGGCATCGGCAGGACCCTGCGCGTGCTCGGGCGGATCGTCGGAGGCGACAGCGGCCTGGAGCTCACCGGGCGGGCGATCGAGGTGCTGCGGACCTCGGCGCACCGGCTGGAGCTCGTGCGCGCGTTGCGGCAACGAGCCGAACTCACGGAATGTCCCGACGCGTGGCGTTCCTGTCTCGAACTCGCCGAGGAAATCGGCGCGAAGCGGATCGCGCACCGCGCGCGCATCGCGCTCGGGTTCAGCACATCGGCGAGCACGGGTGGAAAACTGACCCGGTCCGAGCAGAAAGTCGCCATGCTGGCGGTGAGCGGCCGATCGAACCAGGAAATCGCCGAGCTGCTCGACGTCACTTCGAGAGCTGTCGAGAAACACCTCACGAACACCTACCGCAAGCTCGGGGTGCGGAGGCGGTCGGAGCTCGCCGAGGCGCTCCGGAGCGTAGGGTCGGCGTCACCGGCCTGATGACGAACCGTCACCGGTTCGGAGCAGCCCAATCGATGCAGTACGGCTAATGCAATCCCCTGAACAGCCTATCTTCGACCGAACTGACGTCATACGTCTGACCGAACCGTCACGCTCCGTAGACCCCGTACCGAACCATAGGTGGAACGGCACCACAGTATTTGGTACGCGACGTTGACCCGGCCTCCTCGACCTCCCTAATATTTTTCGTAGATCCGTGGAAGTTTCAACGAACTCGACCTGATTCCGTCGAGAGCTCGGAGAAAGCGCGTACTCGCTCGTCGAGTGATCGCGGTCACGGAATCGAGCAGTCCAGGCATCGTGTTTCGTCGACACGACCGTGTCCTTCGGGAAGGTGGATCGACAATGACGGAAACCGTGGTCGAGTGGGAACCCTCGGTGGAAGTCAGGGCCCCGTTCTCGGGCCTGCGACCGGTGAGCGACTCCTCGCCAGAACCGGCGGACTTCCTGGCCAGAGTGCGGGCTGTCGGTGAGAAGTGGACCGGCGACCGCCACGGTGAGCTCGTGGACGTCCTGCTGCAGGCGGCCGGTGACAACCCCGACCTCGCGAACCTCGTGCGCAGCAGCGGATCGATCCTCGAGGAGTTCCTGGAGGGCTTCCGGCGCAACGCGGGCACCGGGCCGAGCACGAGCGCGCCGCGGGACCTGGCCGCCGACCTGATCGCCGGCCGTTCGGTGCCGCAGGCCGTGCTGGACAGCCTGGCCGCGCGGTACCTCGTCGTGGTCGTCCGCAGCGGCGCGAACGGGCGCGGCAAGGCCGTGACGGCCGAGGTCGCGGGGCCCGGTGTGCTCAGCACGCGCCACGACGGCGACCTCGTGCTGCTGATCCCGGACATCGACGCCGGTCGCACGACCCGCATCACCGGGCAGCTCACCCAGTGGCTGAACGGCAGCGGCTGGCTCGCGGTCGCGAAGCGGGGCCGCTCGCAGCTCGCGGACGGCTTCAGCGAGGCGAGCGACGTGCTGCGGCTCGTCGCGGCGGGCAGGCGTCCCAGTGGCATGTACAGCATCAGCGACGTCCTCGTCGAGTACGCGGTGATCCGCCACGAGGAGGTCGCCGAGAACCTGGTCGCGGTGATCAAGCCGCTGCGCGCCCACGCCGTGCTGTGGGAGACGCTCACGGCCCTGATCGACGCCGACTACAACCGCAACAAGGCGGCGAAGAACCTCTTCATCCACCGCAGCACGCTCGACTACCGGCTGCAGCGGATCGCCAGCGTCACCGGGTGCGACCCGACGAGCGGGCGCGGCGTGCAGCTGCTGACCGCCGCGTTGATCGCCGACTCGGTGCGCTGACCCGACGTCCGGGAGGAGTGTCGGCACCTCCTCCCGGGCTGCTCTCACCGTTCGGGGCGGAAAAACATTTCGCCCGCGGGCGCGGTCGAACATCGACGGGTTTTTCGACGATGCTGTCGAAAACGATGGTTTCTCTTGACGCTCGCGTTGCGCGCGTGCCACATTCTTGAGCATATTCGAAGCGCTTCGATTTTCTCGTTCGGTGGCGTTGACGTGGTCATCGTCCCTGGGCGGGAGGTCAGTGCACTGACGTCGAGTCGCGCGGAAAGTTCGTCGAACAAGTCGTGTATTTGTGGTCGATGTGTTCGACGTCAGGCGTTAATTCCGTTCAACGGCGTGCGGAAGGGAAATTCGATGAACAAGATCATGCGTGCGTTGGTGGTCGCGCTGGCGGCCGTGCTGACCGTCTCCCTGGGGACGAGCACCGCGCTGGCCGCGACCTGGCAGTCCTCCGACCGGTGGGGCTCCTGGTCGAACGGCGGCTACACGGTGCGCAACAACGTCTGGGGCAGCGGGGCCGGGCCGCAGTCGATCTGGGCGAACTCGTACAGCAACTGGGGTGTCTGGGCGAACCACCCCAACACCGGCGGGGTCAAGGCCTACCCGCATTCCGAGAAGATGGTGAACCGCAGGCTCAGCTCGCTCGGCAGCCTGTCGAGCAACTTCAACGTCTCGTACCCGAATGCCGGTGCGTACACCACCGCCTACGACATCTGGGCCGACAACAACCGGTACGAGATCATGCTGTGGATGAACAAGGTCGGCGCGGTGGGCCCGATCGGCTCCTACCAGACGTCGGCGTCGACGGGCGGCCACAGCTGGAACGTCTACCGGGGCTCCAACGGCAGCAACGAGGTCTTCTCGTTCGTCCGCACGTCCAACACGGGATCCGGCTCGGTCGACGTCAAGGACGTCATGAACTGGATCCGCAACCGCGGCTGGTTCGGTGACGTGACCGTCGGCGCCGTGCAGTTCGGCTACGAGATCACCTCGTCGAGCGGTGGCCTCAACTTCACCACCAACAGCTACTCGGTCTCCTTCGGCTGATCCTGGCGACAGGAAGCGGGCGCCGTCCGCCGGATGTTCCGGTGGACGGCGCCCTTGTCTGCTCCGTGCCGGTTGCGGGAGGGGCCGAGCAGACGATTCAGAAGGCGTGCGTGAGACAGGCCAGCCGGTCGCCGGCCGTGCCCGCCTTGCCGTGCTCCGTGCTGGTGTGCGAGGCGTGCACGACGACGGAGTTGGCCTCGCCCTTGCGGAACTCCCAGCCCACCGTCGCCGAGGACGTCGCCCAGCCCTTGTCGTCGGTGGTGAAGTCGAGCCAGATCTCGTTGTCCGCGTTGGCGTAGTTCGGGTCGACGCTCGGCGTGACCGGGTCCTTCTTGTTCTGGTAGTGCGGGCCGGAGTCGGCCGGCTTGGCGCCGCACGGCTTGGTGTGCACGTGCGAGCCGTACTTGGTGTTCGGCAGCAGGCCGGTGACCGTCAGCGTCACCGTGGTCCGGCCGCCGTCGGTCTTCGCGTCCGTCGCGACCTGCGCGCCGGCCGGAACCCGCTTGGTGTCGTAGGTGAGGCCCTTCGGCTGCTCGCCGGTGGCGGCGGGCTCGGCCAGAGCGACTCCCGCCACCGGGGTGGCCCCGGTCGAGGCCGGGGCCGCGGGGCCGCCGGAGGAGCAGGCGGCGAGTCCGGCCGCCAGCAGGACGGTGCCCGCGAAAGTCGCAGTCGTGCGCATCGGTTCTCCTTGGTCGTCCGTCTGAAGTGGACGATAGCGGTGCGTGGCGGTCACCTCGGTCGATCGGCCGGCCGAACTTGGCGGAAGTAGTTCCGAACAGTCCCAAGAGGACGGTTTTGGGACGGCCCGGTTCGGTGTTTCGCGGAAGAAGTTCCGAGACGCGCGGAACTGTCCGGCCGGGCGGTAACGCCGTGGAACCATCACGCGAATGGCGCATCCGCGAGTTGCCAGGAGGCCGTCGGCGACCGACCGGCTGGACCTCATCAGCCTCGCCGCCGCGGCCGCGGCCCTGCGGCTGGAGCCCGGCGCGGTGAGATCGGTGGCCGGCACGGCGCAGGCCCTCGGCGTCGCCCCGCGGCACGAGTGGCTCGTCCCGCGCTGGCTCGGTGCGCTGGCCCGGCACGGCGTCGTCGACCTCGACGGTGACACCTACCGCGTGTGCGGCGAGGTGCCCGACGGCGGCGCCGCGGACCTGGACGAGCTGCACGTCCAGTCGCGGATTCCGGACGAGGTCGCACGGCTGCACCGCCGGGCGCTGATCTACCTGCCCGAGCTGCTCAGGGGCGACGTCACCGCGGCGGGACTGCTCGCGCCGGAGAGCACCGCGCGCGGCGCGCTGGCCGGTGAAGGACTCTCCGTGCTCACCCAGCAGCTCGACGAGAGCTGCGCCGACCTCGTGGCGCTGGCGGCCCGCACCCGGCGGCATCAGCTCCGGGTGGTGGAGCTGGGCTGCGGCACCGGGCGGATGACCGCGGCGGTGCTGCGGGAGTCGCCCGGCCTGACCGAGCTCTACCGGTTCACCGACCTCGCCGGCCAGCCCCTCGGCGCGGAAGCCCTCGACGTCAACACCGACTTCGTCGCGCAGGGCTTCGCGGACGCCACCGCCGATGTCGTCGTCGCAGGGCACACGCTGCACCACGCGACCAACATCGGGCGGGCGCTGGCGCGGATCCGGAACCTCCTGGTGCCCGGCGGTGAGCTGCTGTGCACCACGCTCGTCGAGGACGACCCGGTGGCGCTCACGTCGACCCACTTCCTGCACTCGTGCGAGCGGGGCGGCGCCGTGTCGCGCGGCGGAGTGATCTTCCCGGCGGTTTCCGCGTGGCGGAACGCCTTGCACGCCGCCGGTTTCGCGCTGAAGGTGGAGTTGTCGGTGGGCGCACGTTCGTCGGTGCGGCACCACCTGTTCCACGCGGTCCGTGAGACTGTGTGAGCAGACGTACTGCGGACGAAAGGTGAGAACGTGACGGTGCTGGACGGGATCCTGGCAGGTGTCCGCGAGGACCTGGCGGAACGGGAGAGCGCGGTCGGCCTGGCCGAGCTGAAGGCCCGCGTGGCGGACGCGCCGCCCGCGCTGGACCCGCTGCCCGCGTTCCGCTCGCCGGACGTGTCGATCATCGCCGAGGTGAAGCGCAGGAGTCCCAGCAAGGGCGACCTCGCCGCGATCGCGGACCCGGCCGCGCTGGCCGCGGACTACGCGGCGGGCGGCGCGGCGGCCATCAGCGTCCTGACCGAGCGGCGCCGGTTCGGCGGCTCGCTGGACGACCTGGCGGCGGTGCGGGCGGAGGTGGCCGTCCCGGTGCTGCGCAAGGACTTCATCGTCACGCCGTACCAGCTGTGGGAGGCACGGGCGTGGGGTGCCGACCTGGCGCTGCTGATGGTCGTGTCGCTGCCCGGCGGCCTGCTGGAGGAACTGCACGGCCTGGCCCGCGAGCTCGGGCTCACCCCGCTGGTCGAGGTGCACACCGAGGAGGAGCTCGGCCGGGCGGCGGAGCTGGGGGCCGAGGTGATCGGCGTGAACGCCCGCGACCTGACCACGCTGGACGTCGACCGCGCGGTCTTCCAGAAGCTGTCGCCGCACGTGCCGGAAGGTGTCGTGCGGGTCGCGGAGTCCGGGGTGACCGGTCCCGAGGACGTCGCCGAGTACCGCGGGTGGGGTGCGGACGTCGTGCTCGTTGGTGAGGCGCTGGTCCGCTCCGGTGACCCGCGGTCGTCGGTGCAGGAGTTCATCCGGCGCTCACGCCCGTAGCCCCGCTCGTTGCCGCGCGCTCGCCGTCGATGAAGGGAACCTTCCTCCACCTCAGGTGGAGGAAGGTTCCCTTCATCGAGCACGGCGGCCGCCAGGAGGGTGAGCTGGCCCGTTCGTCGTCACGGCGTCAGGCCGCGCTCCCGCAACCATTCCAGCTGCGCGACCGAGTTGGCGCCGTGCCCGCCGCCGTGGTCCGCGAACGGCCACACGGTCATGGTCCGGTCCTCGCCCGCGTAGTGGTTGAACGCGGCGTACACAGTGGACGGTGGGCAGATCGGGTCCATCAGCCCCACGCTGAACAACGCCGGCGCGGTCGCCCTCTGCGCGAAGTGGACGCCGTCGAAGTAGGACAGCGTGGCGAAGGCGGGCTCGACGCCGTGCCGGGTGTGCCAGCGCAGGTACTCCGCGATCTCCTGGTACGGGCCCTCGCCGCACATCTCCGCCGACCGCCGGAAGTGGCACAGGAACGGCACGTCCGGCATCGCCGCCGCGACGCGGGTCAGGCCCGCCACCGCGATCGTCAGTCCACCGCCCTGGCTGCCGCCCGCGACGACGACCCGTTCGGGGTCGAGGCCGGGCAGCTCGGCGACCGCGTCGACCGCGCGGACGCAGTCGGTCATGAGACGCCGGTAGTAGTAGCGGTCGGGGGAGTCGATGCCGCGGGTCATGAAACCCTTGGCCCACTGGGTACCGCCGCCGGGGTCCGGGTCCGGGGTGTCGTGGCCCTGGCCGCGGCTGTCGACGACGAGCTGGGCGTACCCGGCGGCGGACCAGAACAGGTGGTCGGTGGGCAGGCCGCGACCGCCGCTGTAGCCGATGAACGTGACGATGACGGGCAGGGGTTCGTCAGCGTCGCGCGGTCGCAGCAGCCAGGCCGCCACCGGTTCGCCGTTCCAGCCGGGGAACCGGACGTCGTCCACCTCGACCGTGCGCAGCAGGTGGCGGTCGGTGACCCGGTCGGCCTTCACCGCGCCACCGGCCGCGCGTGCCTCGGCGAGGGTCCGTTCCCAGAAGGCGTCGAAGTCCGGTGGTGCCTGGAGGTCGGGTCGGTAGGTGACGAGCTCGTCGAGGCTGGCGTCCGTCAACGGCATCGAGACTCCTTCGGGAAGAGTGGCGCACTCCGGCTGGGTGGACGCCATGAGAGAGGTGGTGGCCCGTCTCCCGCCAGGGACGGGCCACCGGTCTCAGCCGGCCGCGGTGAAGCGGAACGCCGCGAGCCGGAACGTGCCGTGCAGGACCACCCGCAGGTCGTGGACCCCTGCCGCCGGAGCGGTGAGCGCGGCCGAGGCGGTCGTCCAGGCGTAGCGGTCGCCGGTGACCGGCACCGGCAGTTCCGCCAGCAGGCCTTCGTCCGTCCAGAACTCCAGGCGGGCGGCCGGATCGGCCTGCTCCAGGGCGACCTCGGCCTCGACGCGGACCGCGCCGGAGACCTCGGTCGAGCGGAACCACAGCGTCGCCGGTTCGGCACCGGCGGCGGTGACCGCGTCGCCGCTGGTGCGGGTGGCGTCCACGATGGTCGCGCCCTCGTAGTCGTCGAAGTCGACGGCGAGCACGCGGTGGTCGACGACGGCACGCGGTGCCGGTGCCGGGCCGAGGACCGTGAGCGGCGCGGTGAGCACGACGTTCTCGGCGGAACGGGCGACGAGCACCTCGTAGTCGCCGGGGTCGACGGTGAAGGCGCCGGTCGCCACGTCCCAGTGGTTCAGCTGGTCGGTGGACAGCCGGAAGTTCAGCACCTGGCTCTCACCCGCGGCGAGCCGGACCTTGCGGAAGTCGGCCAGCCGCAGGCGGGGTGCCTCGTAGCGGGCGTCGAGAGCGCGGACGTAGAGCTGGACCACCTCGCTGCCGGCCCGCTCGCCGGTGTTGGTCAGCGTCACCGAGACGTCCACCGAGCTGTTCGGCGTGACCGCGGCCGAGGACAGGATCAGGTCGCGGTGGGCGAAGCCGGTGTACGACAGGCCGTGCCCGAACGGGTACAGCGCCGAGGTGCGGTGGTACTGGTAGGTCCACCCCGCCTTGATGACGTCGTAGTCGAGCGGCGGCGGCAGCTCGTCGTCGCCGCGGTACCAGGTCTGCGGCAGCCGTCCGGACGGCTCGGCCTCGCCGAACAGCACGGCGGCCATCGCGCGGCCGGTTTCCTGCCCGCCGTGGGACGTCCACACCACGGCGGGCAGGTGCTCGTTCGCCCAGTCCAGGGCGTAGGGGTAGCTGCTCATCACGACCAGCACCGTGTCGCGGCGCACCCCGGCGACCGCGCGCAGCAGGGCTTCCTGGGCGGCGGGCAGCGCGATGCCCTTGCGGTCCTCGGTCTCGCGGCCGTGGATCAGCGGGTGGTTGCCCAGGACGACCACCGCGACGTCCGCGGACACCGCGGCGGCCAGCGCCTCCGCCGTGCCGTCGCGCAGCAGCTCGCAGCCCCAGCGCTCGGCGTCGTCCGGGCTCTCGGCGGTGACGCTCACCCGTCCGTCGACGGGATCGACGACGGCGTAGCGGCCGGTGAGGACGTTCTGGAACAGCACGGAGTCGTCCACCGGCACCAGGCGGAACGTCTCGGCGACGTCCCAGCTCTTGATCTGCACCTGGTCGGCCACGAGCGAACCGTCGTCGCGCTTGAGGCTCAGGTAGTGGCCGGTCTCGGCGGACCGGAGGGTCAGCACGCCCTCGCCCCGGTCGACGACGTCGAACGGGGTCCCGCCGAGCAACTCGCCGCTGGTGCGCGAGCGCAACGCCACCCGGTCGGCGCCGTCCGCGACGACCACCTCGCCGCCGCGTTCGCCGAGCACCGCCTGCAACCCGGCGGCGATCGTGACCTGGTACGGCAGCGTGCCGCTGTACCAGTCCTCGCACAACGTGTCGGCGAGCGGGCCGATGACCGCGATCCGCGGCGTGCGGGTCGCGTCGAGCGGCAGCAGACCGGTGTTGCGCAGCAGCACCACCGACTCGGTCGCGGCCTCCAGTGCGAGGGCGCGGTGTTCGGGGCAGTCGATGACCTCGGGACCGATGCCGGCGTACGGGTCGAGGTCGGTGTCGAACTCGCCGAGCCGGAACCGGATCGCGAGCTGCCTGCGCACGGCCCGGTCCACATCGGAGGAGTCGATCAGCCCGCGGTCGAGCGCCTCGCGGAACCTGGCGAACGGGGTGGCGCTGTCCTCGCCGTGGTCGGTGTAGCTGTCGATGCCGGCCTTGAGCGCGGCGGCGTGGGACTCGGCGTGGTCGTCGAAGTAGTGCTCCGGATCGACCAGGTTGGACGGTGCCTCGGCGTCGCTGACCACGAACAGCTCGTGGCCCGTCGGCTCGGCCCAGCGGCGCAGCTCCGTCTCGATGAGCGGCGTGACGTGGCACGGACGGCCGTTGACCAGGTTGTAGGCGGCCATGGCGCCGGTCGCGGCACCGGAGGCGACCACCGGGCGGAACGCCGCGAGGTCGTACTCCTGCAGCACGCGCGGGCGCAGCGCCGAGGAGGTGACGCAGCGGTCGTCCTCGTTGTTGTAGGCCAGGAAGTGCTTGAGCACCGGGGCCGTGCGCAGGAACTGGTGGTGGTCGCCGGTCAGGCCGCGGCAGAACGCCACGCCGAGACGCCCGGTGTGCAGCGGGTCCTCCGAGTAGCCCTCCTCGTTGCGGCCCCAGCGCGGGTCGCGCAGCAGGTTCAGCACCGGCGCCCACGCCTGCAGGCTGTTGGGGCCCCGGCCCGTGCCGATGACGGTCGGGCGGTGGTAGTGGAACGCCCGCAGCTCCACCGAGGTGGCCTCGGCGACCCGGTGCACGAGCTCCTCGTCCCAGGTCGCGCCCAGGCCCACGGCCTGCGGGAAGACCGTGGCGAGGCCCAGCCAGGCGACGCCGTGCAGTGCCTCGCTGCCCGTGCGGAACGCGCTGATGCCGAGCCGGGGCACCGCCGGGGAGTACTGGTGCAGCATCGCGATCCGCTCGTCGAGCGTGAGGCGCCCGAGCAGGTCGTCGATGCGCTTGCGCGTCGACAGCGCGGAGTCGCGGAAAGGCAGCCTCTCGGCCGCGGACACGGACTCGGTAACCACGTGGAAACCCCTCGGATCGGAGCTATCAGCGAAACGTTTCGACCGTGGCACGCCTGGGTTTCTGCTGTCAACGGCCTTGTTTGTTGCGACCTGCGTCACTACTCTCCCGGACAACTGTTTAAGCGCTTCGACACTTCGACGATGAAGGATCGGTTCCGCCATGGCCTACGAGTTGAACCGCAGAAGCTTCCTGAACGCCGCCGTCTCGGCCGCAGGGCTCGTCGCGATGGGACCGCTGCTGTCCGCCTGCGGCGGGAGCGGTGCACAGCGGGCGGGCGTCAACTCCGACGCCGGGCTCAAGGCCGTGCTGCCGGCCTACGTGCCGAACACGGCGATCAAACCGGACATCCCGTCCGTGGCGGGCGGACCCGACGTGCTGACGGACCCCGGTTTCCTCGGCTACCCGTCCACCAAGATCGCCACGGTGTCCGGCGTGCCCGGCAGGGGTGGCAAGTACTCGGCGGTCACGCCGCTGTGGGGCACCATCCCACCCGCGGACAACTCGTTCTACCAGGCCATGAACAAGGCGCTGGGTGTCGAGCTCTCGATGAAGCCCGCCGACGGCAACAACTACAACACGATCATCCCGACGATGACCGCCGCGAAGAAGCTGCCGGACTGGATCCAGCTGCCGTGGTGGTGGAACTCCAACTTCAACACCGGTGGCCTGGTCGGCAGCCAGCTCGCCGACCTCACGCCGTACCTGTCCGGCGACAACGTCAAGAAGTACCCCAACCTCGCGGCCATCCCCACCGCCGCGTGGCGGGCCGGGGCCTGGGGCGACAAGCTGTACGGGATCCCGTCGTTCTCGACCGGTTTCAAGGTCGCCGGGATGGTCTTCTACCGGCGTGACGTCCTGGAGGCGAAGGGCATCACCGCCGACCAGGTGAAGTCCGCCGACGACCTGATGAAGCTCGGCAAGGAGCTGACCGACGCCAAGAGCGGCGTCTGGGCGTTCGACGACGTGTACCGCTACGTCTACACCGCTTTCGGCGCACCGCTGAAGTGGAAGGTGGACAACGGGAAGCTCGTCCACGTGTACGAGACGCAGGAGTTCCTGGACGCGGCCGACTGGCACCGCAAGCTCGCGGTCGCGGGCTACGTGCACCCCGACGCGCTGGCGGGGGACAACGCCGGCGGCAACACCCGGTTCTACGGCGGCAAGACGTTGATCGGCGGCGGTGGCCAGGGCGCCTGGAACCTCGCCGACCTGCAGTCGGGTCAGGCCGCGAACCCGAACTACCGGCGTGGCGCGTTCAACTTCTTCGCCGCCGACGGCAAGAGCACGCCGCGGGTCGACATGGGTCAGTCCACCGACATCATCAGCTACCTCAACATCAACCTGAAGCCGGAGCAGATCGAGGAGTGCCTCGCGGTCGCGAACTACCTCGCCGCGCCGTTCGGGTCGGCCGAGTACACGATGATCAACTTCGGTGTGGAGGGCTTGCACTACACCATGGACGGCGGGATGCCGAAGCCGACCGAGGCGGGTCAGAAGGAGGTCCAGGCGAAGACCTACCCGTTCCTGGCCGCGCCACCCTCCGCCGTCAACAACCCCACCGGTGACATCGTCACCAAGGACCTCACCGCGTGGCAGGCCGCGAACGTGAAGGCCCTCGCCAAGCCGGTCTTCTGGGGCATGAACATCAGCATGCCGCAGGCGCAGGCCACGGCGGACGCCGGACAGGGCGTGGAGGACACCCTCAAGGACGTCATCCACGGCAAGAAGTCGGTGCAGGAGCTGAAGGACGCGGTCACGAACTGGAAGTCCAGCGGCGGTGGTGACCGGCTGATCCAGTGGACGAACGACAACGTCCTGCAGAAGTACGGTACGGGCCAGTGACCACCCTCCGAGCAGATCGCCCGGCGCGACCGGCGAGGCTGAGCTGGCGGACCAGGCTGCGGCGCGACCGGTCGCTGATCCTGATGACGCTGCCCGCCGTCCTCCTCCTGGTGGTCTTCAACTACGTGCCGCTGTTCGGGCTCGCCACCGCGTTCCAGGAGTACGACCCGCTGGCCGGCGTCTGGCAGAGCCCCTGGGCGGGTCTCTACCAGTTCGAACGGCTGCTGAACGACTCGTTGTTCTGGGGAGCGCTGAAGAACACGCTCTACCTGAGCTTCGTCCAGCTGATCCTGTTCTTCCCGGTCCCGATCGCGCTGGCGCTGCTGCTCAACTCGGTGCTGTCCGAGCGGATCCGCAACTTCATCCAGTCGGTCGTGTACCTGCCGCACTTCTTCTCGTGGGTGCTGGCGATCACGATCTTCCAGCAGATGCTCGGCGGCGCGGGCGCACTGAACCAGTTCCTGCGCAGCAACGACATCGGCACGTGGGACGTCATGACCGACCCGCACACCTTCGCGCTGCTGGTCACCTCCCAGGTGATCTGGAAGGAAGCCGGCTGGGGGATCATCGTGTTCCTGGCGGCGCTCGCCGCCATCAACACCGACCTCTACGAGGCGGCCGCGGCGGACGGGGCCGGCCGGTGGCGGCGGCTGTGGCACATCACGCTGCCCGGCCTGCGGTCCGTCATCGTGCTGATGCTGGTGCTGCGCCTGGGCAACGCCCTGTCGGTCGGTTTCGAGCAGTTCCTCATCCAGCGCAACGCCGTCGGTCACGACACGGCGGAAGTGCTGGACACCTTCTCGTTCTACTACGGCATCGCCACCGGCGACTACAGCTACGGCGCGGCGGCCGGCCTGTTCAAGAGCGTCATCTCGTTGTTGCTCATCTGGGGTGCGAACAAGCTGGCGCACGCCTTCGGCGAAGACGGGTTGTACCGGAAATGACACTCGCAATCGAACGCGCCAGTGGCGACGCGGCCGCGAAACCCCTTGTGGCGCAAGCGGTTCGTCAGAAGAAGAATGAGCGGCCGTCCTGGGAGGAACCGCCCACGGTCGTCGGCGAGGCCGCGAAGGGCATCACCCTGGGCGGGGTGGTGCTGGTCATGCTGGTGCCGTTGTGGATCATCGTGGTGACCAGCCTGTCCACCCAGGCCGCGGTCAACCGCGCGGGTGGCCTCGTCATCTGGCCGGACGAGATCACGTTCGAGGCCTACCGGGTGATGCTCTCGGACTCGACGGTGCGCAGCGCGCTGATCGTGAGCCTCGGCATCACCGCGGTCGGCACGCTGGTGTCGATGGCGGTCTCGGTGATGTGCGCCTACGGGCTGTCGCGGGCGCGGTCGCTCGGGCACCGCTTCTTCCTGATGCTGCTGATCATCACGATGTTCGTCAACGGTGGCCTGATCCCGACGTTCCTCGTCGTGACCGGTCTCGGTGGCTACGGGCAGTGGTGGGCGCTGATCCTGCCGAGCGCGGTGTCGGTGTTCAACATCCTGATCCTGCGGTCGTTCTACGCCAGCACGTCGGTGGACCTGATCGAGGCGGCGCGGATCGACGGCGCGGGGGACTGGCGGATCCTGTGGTCCATCGTCCTGCCGACGTCCCGTGCGGTGACCGCGGTGATGGCGTTGTTCTACGGCGTCGGCTACTGGAACTCGTTCTTCAACGTCATGCTGTACATGCCGACGGACAGCGAGAAGTGGCCGTTGCAGTACGTGTTGCTGACGTACGTCAACCGGGGCAACGGCATGCCGGGCTCGGTCAACTCCGGCTTCGGCGACCAGTTCTCCCAGACGGCACCGCTGGCGCTGCAGATGGCGGTGGTTGTGCTGACGCTCGTGCCGTTGCTCATCGTTTATCCGTTCGTGCAGAAGCACTTCCGCACGGGCGTCCTGACCGGCGCGATCAAGGGTTGATCTCATGGTGACGATTGCCGATGTGGCCAGGCACGCGGGCGTGTCGTCCAGCACGGTGAGCTACGTGCTGAGCGGCAAGCGCGCGATCTCCGAGGAGACCCGGAACCGGGTGCGGAACTCCGTGCTGGAGCTCGGCTACCACCCCAACGCGGGGGCACGGGCCCTGGCCGCTCGGCGATCGCACATCGTGGCGCTGATGGTGCCGTTGCGCACGGACGTCTACGTGCCGGTCATGATGGAGATCGCGATCTCGGTGACCATGGCGGCTCGTGCGCACGGCTACGACGTGCTGCTGATCACCAACGACGAGGGGCCGGACGGGGTGAAGCGGATCGCCGCCAGCGGCCTGGCCGACGGCGTGATCCTGATGGACGTCGAACTGGACGACGAGCGCATCCCGGTCTTACAGGCCCAACGGGCCGAGGCCGCGCTCATCGGCCTGCCGCAGGACACGACGGGTCTGTCCTGTGTGGACCACGACTTCGCCGCCGCCGGGGCGTTGTGCGCGGACCACCTGGCCGATCTCGGGCACCGTGAGATCGCTTTCATCGGTTACGGTTCCGGGGTCTACACCCGGCACGCCGGCTACGCCGAGCGCACGCTGTCCGGTTTCCGCGACCGGGCGGAGCAGCGCGGTCTGCGGTTCCTGCACCGGTCCTGCGAGGGCACCTACGAGAGCACCGCGGGCACGCTCGCCCGGATCCTCGCGGACCGGCCGGACACCACCGGTTTCGTGGTGCAGAACGAGGGCGCGATCGGCCCGCTGCTCACGTTGCTGCGCACCAGCGGCCGGACCGTGCCCGAGGACGCCTCGGTGATCGCGCTGTGCCAGGACCAGCTGGCCGAGCAGTTCGCGCCCAGGCTCACCGCGGTGACCGGGTCGGCGCAGGAGCTCGGCCGGGTCGCCGTCGAGCAGATCATGCGCAGGCTCGGCACGGCCTCCGCCGGTGACCAGCCCGTCGACGACCAGGTCCTGCTCACGCCCGTGCTGACCATCCGGGACAGCACGGGTCCCGCGCCGCGCCGGCCCTGACCCGACCCCCGACTTCCGACTTCCGCAACCCAAGCGATGACGCGAGGAGTTCCCGCATGCCCACGCACTTCCGAGACCTCGGCGCCGCACTCGAATGGCGTGCCAAGGGTGAGACCCTTCGCGTCGAGGCCTGGGGACCGGACGCCGTCCGGGTCAGGGCCACGCCCGGCGGCCCGTTGCTCGACGACCTGCCGGGAGCGCTGCTCGACCAGCCGCCCGGCGGGGCCGAGGTGGAGATCAAGATCGGCGAGCACGACGCGACGCTCGTCAACGGCAGGATCACCGTCCGGATCGACGCCGGCACCGAGGGAAAGCTGACGCCGGAGCTCGGCGCGTCCGCGGGCAGGCTGACGTTCCTGCGCACCGAGGACGGCACCGAGCTGCTCGCCGAGCAGCCCGCGCACTTCTGGTGGCCCGGCCCGCGACTGGCCACCGCCACGGGCAACGGCTACCACCGGCTGGAGCAGCGTTTCCAGTCCTACCAAGGCGAACGGTGCTACGGCCTGGGCCAGCACACCCACGGCATGCTGAACCAGAAGGGCGCGGTCATCGACCTCGTCCAGCGCAACGCCGAGGTCACCATCCCGCTGCTGATCTCCGACCGCGGCTACGGCCTGCTGTGGAACTCGCCCGCCGTCGGCCGGGTGGAGCTGGCCGAGACCGGCACCCGCTGGGTCGCCGACAGCGCCCGCCAGATCGACTACTGGATCACCGCCGGGCAGCCCGCGGAGGTGCTGAGCCGGTACGCGGACGCGACCGGGCACGCACCGGAACTGCCCGAGTGGGCCTCGGGCTTCTGGCAGTGCAAGCTGCGCTACCGCAACCAGGACGAGCTGATGGAGGTCGCCCGCGAGTACAGGCGGCGCGGGCTGCCGCTGTCCGTGATCGTCTGCGACTTCTTCCACTGGACGCACCTCGGCGAGTGGAAGTTCGATCCCGCCGAGTGGCCCGACCCCGCGGGCATGGTGCGCGAGCTGGACGAGATGGGCGTCAAGCTGATGGTCTCGGTCTGGCCGTCGGTCAGCCCTGCCAGCGAGAACTACCACGCGATGCTGGACCGGGGTCTGTTCATCGGCACCGAGTTCGGGCCGATGGCGCACGCGGACTGGCCGGACAAGGGACTCGGCGCGTACTCCGCCCAGGTCGCCTTCTACGACGCCACCAACCCCGAGGCGCGCGAGTTCGTGTGGGAACGCCTCCGCCGCGGGTACCACGAGCTCGGCATCAAGGTCTTCTGGCTCGACGCCGGTGAGCCCGAGCTCAAGCCCGGCCACCAGTACAACCTGCGCTACCACGCCGGTCCCGGCCTGGAGGTCGGCAACCTCTATCCCCGCGAGAACGCCCGCACCGTCCACGACGGACTCAAGGCGGCGGGGGACGACGAGATCATCTCGCTCAACCGCTCGTCGTGGGCGGGCGCGCAGCGGTACGGCGCCGCGTTGTGGTCAGGGGACATCGCCACGGACTTCGCCTCGCTGCGCACTCAGATCAAGGCCGGCCTGAACGTGATGCTGTCCGGAATCCCCTGGTGGACCACGGACATCGGCGGTTTCCACGGCGGTGACCCGGACGATCCCGCCTACTGCGAGGTCCTCGTGCGGTGGTTCCAGTACGGCACCTTCTGCCCGTTGTTCCGCCTGCACGGGTTCCGCGGCGACGAGCAGGTGCTGGAGCCCGCGATGACCGGCCTGCCCAACGAGGTCTGGTCCTACGGCGAGGAGGCCTACGAGATCCTCTCCGGCCACATCCGGTTGCGGGAACGCCTGCGCCCGTACGTGATGGAGCAGATGCGCACGGCGTCCGAGACCGGTGTGCCGCCGATGCGCCCGGTGTTCCTGGAGTTCCCCGGCGACCCGGCGGCGTGGCAGGTCGAGGACGCCTTCCTGCTCGGCCCCGACCTGCTGGTGGCACCGATCACCGAGGCCGGCGTGCGCGAGCGCGACGTCCACCTGCCCGCCGGCGCCCGCTGGACCGACGCGTGGACCGGCGAGGAGCACGAAGGCGGCCGGACCGTGACCGTCGCCGCCCCGATCGAGCGCATCCCGCTGTTCCTGCGCGACGGCGCCCAGCTGCCCGTGCGGGAGGACGCATGACGCTGACCGATCGGCTCGGCGGGCTCGCTTTCGGCGGTGACTACAACCCCGAGCAGTGGGACGAGCAGACGTGGAAGGAAGACGACGAGCTGATGCGCCGGGCCAGGGTCAACCTGGCCACTGTCGGCGTGTTCTCCTGGGCGCTGCTGGAACCGGAGGAGGGCCGCTACGACTTCGCGTGGCTCGACGCGCAGCTGGATCGCCTGCACGCCAACGGTGTGCACGTCGACCTGGCCACGCCGACCGCGTCGCCGCCGCCGTGGTTCACGCTGGCCCACCCGGATGCCCTGCCGGTCACCGCGGACGGCACCAGGCTGGTGCACGGCAGCCGCGACACGTACTGCATCAGCGCTCCCGCCTACCGCGCCGCGGCCCGGCGCATCGCCTCCGCGCTCGCGGAACGCTACGGCGACCATCCGGCGCTGGCGTTGTGGCACGTGCACAACGAGTACGTGACGTTGTGCTGGTGCGATCACACCGCCGCCGCGTTCCGGGTGTGGCTGCGGGCGCGGTACGGCTCGCTGGACGTGCTCAACGAGGCGTGGGGGACCGCGTTCTGGAGCCAGCGGTACGGCAGCTGGGAGCAGATCCTGCCGCCGCGTGCCACCCAGTGGCACCGCAACCCCGGCCTCACGACGGACTTCAGCCGGTTCTGCTCCGACGAGGTGGTCGCCGCCTTCTCCGAACAGCGGGACGCGATCCGGGAGCACAGCGACCGGCCGGTGACGACCAACATGATGCTGCCCGGCTACCAGAACATCGACCTGTGGGCGCTGGGCCGCGAGGTCGACCTGGTCGCCATCGACTTCTACCCGAGCGCACCGGGGCTGGACGCGGCCGCGGAGGCCGCCTTCACCGCCGACCGCGCCCGCTCGTTCGCGGGCGGGGCACCGTGGCTGCTGATGGAACAGGGCACCAGCACCGTCTACGACCGGGGCCGGACGCTCGCCAAGGAACCGGGCGAGATCCTGCGGCACTCGCTGGCCCACATCGCGCGCGGTTCCGAGGGCGCGCTGTTCTTCCAGTGGCGTCAGTCGAAGGCGGGTGCCGAGCAGTGGCACTCGGCGATGGTCCCGCACGCCGGGCCGGACAGCCGGGTCTTCGCCGAGGTGACGGCGACGGGTGAGGCCGTGGCACGCCTCGCCGAGCTCGCCGGATCCACCGTCACGGCCGAGGTGGCCGTGCTGCACGACTCCGACGCGTGGTGGGCGCTGAACTCGGACGGCCTGCCCTCGTCCGAGCTCGATTACCACTCCTCCCTGCGGGACGCCCACCGCGCGTTGTGGGACGCCGGGGTCGCCACGGACTTCGCGCACCCCGAGGTGGATCTGGGTCGCTACCGGTTCGTGGTGGCCCCGGCGCTGTACCTGTTGTCCGACGCGGGCGCGGAGAACCTGCGCCGCTACGTGGCCGACGGCGGCACGTTGCTCGTCCAGCACTTCAGCGGCGTGGTCGACGAACGGCTGCAGGCGCGGCTCGGTGGCTATCCGGCCGTGCCGCTGCGGCAGGCGCTCGGCATCCGGGTCGAGGAGTACCGGCCGTTGCGGCAGGACGAGCGGATCACGCTCTCGGACGGTTCGCACGGCACGGTGTGGAGCGAATCCTTGCGGCTGCAAGGTGCCGAGACGGTGGCCGCGTACACGCACGGCGCGCTCGACGGTTCGCCGGCGCTCACCCGGCACGGCTACGGCGACGGCCACGCCTGGTACCTGTCCACGCGGCTCGACGAGGCCGGTTACGCCGCACTGGTCGCGCGGCTGCTCGACTCGGCCGGGGTCGGTCCCGTGCTGCCGGGGCTGCCGTCCGGCGTCGAAGCCGTCACGCGGGAGAGCTCGGACGGGCGGCGCTGGCACGTCGTGCTCAACCACGGTCCGGAAACCGTGCCGCTGGCCGGCCACGACCTGATCACCGCTGGATCGGTGACGGAAGTGCCGCCGGGTGGATGCGTTGTGCTGAGGGGAGAAACGCTGCGGTGACCACGATCCACTGGGGCCACGACGCCCTGCTCTGCGAGCTCGACGTCGCCGAGGACGGCAGGGTGCGGCTGGCCTCGCTCGGCGCGCCGAGCGAGACGCACCTCGTCGAACCCCGGCCACCCGTCGAGGTGACCGTGTCCGGGCACGGCCGGCACTGGTCGGGCAACCGGCTGGTCGACACGTCCATCGGTGAACGGCTGCGCTACCGGGCGCACCACGCGGTGCGGGAGAAGGACTGGCACGTCCTCGTCGTCGAGCTGCACGACGAGGAGACCGGCCTGACCGCCGAGCTGACCTACCGCTCACCCGACGGCGTGCCCGTGCTGCGCGGTGAGGTCCTGCTGCGCAACGAGGGGAGCGCCGCGCTGCACCTGGAGTCGGTCTCGTCGCTGGTGGCGGACCGCCTCACGCCCGGACCGCCGGACACCGCCGACGTGCTGTGGGCGGAGAACGACTGGCTCGCGGAGTGCCGCTGGCGCCGCGAACCGGTGCGGCTGACGTCACCCGACCTGAGCGGACGCGACAACGTCGAGCACAACCGCAGCAAGGGCGCGTTCGTCCTTGCCGGGCAAGGTGTCTGGTCCAGTTGCGGGCATCTGCCGATGGGCGGGCTGACCGACCGCGCGTCGGGCCGTTCGTGGGTCTGGCAGATCGAGCACAACGGCGGCGGCTGGCGTTGGGAGTGCGGCGACAACCGGGGTGCCGCCTACGTGGCGTTGTTCGGTCCCAACGAGCGTGCGCATGGCTGGCGCCGTCGGCTCGAACCCGGCGCCGAGTTCCGCACGGTGCCCGCCGCACTGGCGTTCAGCGCCGACGGCGGACCGGACGGTGCTTTCGCCGCGCTGACCCGCTACCGCCGGATCGCCCGTCGGCCGCATCCGGACCACCAGCACCTGCCGGTCATCTTCAACGACTACATGAACTGCCTGATGGGCGATCCCACCACGGCCAAGCTGCTGCCGCTGGTCGACGCGGCGGCGCAGGCGGGCGCGGAGTACTTCGTCATCGACGCGGGCTGGTACGCCGAGGTGGACGAGAGCTGGTGGCCCAGTGTCGGCGAGTGGCTGCCGTCCCGCTCCCGCTTTCCCGGCCCGGACGGCATCCACGAGGTGCTGGCGCACATCCGGGAACGCGGCATGATGCCCGGCCTGTGGCTCGAACCCGAGGTGATCGGGGTGCGGAGCCCGCTCGCGAAGTCCTTGCCGGACGAGGCTTTCTTCCGCCGCGACGGCGTGCGCGTCGTGGAGAGCGACCGGCATCATCTGGATCTGCGCCATCCCGCCGCCCGCGCGCACCTGGACGAGGTGGTCGACCGCGTGGTCGGCGAGTGGGGCGTGGGCTACCTCAAGCTCGACTACAACATCGACGCGGGTACCGGCACCAGTGCCACGTCCGGCGAGACGCCGGCCGACGGGCTGCTCGGCCACAACCGCGCCCTGCTGGACTGGCTCGACGACGTCCTGGACCGCCATCCGCACCTGGTCATCGAGAACTGCTCCTCCGGCGGCATGCGGATGGACCACGCGATGCTGTCCCGGACGCAGCTGCAGTCCACCAGCGACCAGCAGGACTCGGTGCGCTACGCGGCCATCGCGGCTTCCGCGCCCACCGCGGTCAACCCGGAGCAGGGCGCCGTGTGGTCGTACCCGCAACCGCAGGACTCGCTGGACGAGGTCGCCGTCACCATGGCGAACGCGCTGCTCGGCCGGATCCACCTGTCCGGGCGGATCCTGGAGCTCCAGCCGGAGGCACGGGCGCTCGTCGACGAGGCGACGGCCGTGTACAAGACCATCCGCGCAGACCTCGCGCAGGCGGTTCCGGCGTGGCCGCTCGGCCTGCCGGGGTGGAACGACCCGTGGGTCGCCCTGGCCATGTCCACGCCGTCCACCACCTACGTCACCGTCTGGCGGCGTCGTGGTGACGACGACACCGTGACGCTGCCGTTGCCCGCTCTGTCCGATGTGGACGTCGAGGTGCTCTACCCGGCGAGCGGCGCGGCGTCGGCGCGGTGGCACGACGGCGAGCTCGTGGTGACGCTGCCTGCCGCACCTTCCGCCGTGCTGTACCGGCTCACGACCGAGGGAGCTGACGCGTGACGAACCCCGTGATCCCAGGAATGCACCCCGACCCGAGCGTGTGCCGGGTGGGGGAGGACTACTACCTGGTGTGCTCCAGCTTCGAGTACTTCCCCGGCATCCCGGTCTTCCACAGCCGCGACCTGGTGAACTGGACGCAGATCGGCAACGCGCTGGACCGGCCGAGCCAGCTGATGCTGCCCACCGAAATGCCGTCTTCGGCGGGGATCTACGCGCCGACGCTGCGCCACCACGACGGCCGGTTCTGGCTGATCGTCACGAGCGTGAGCCACGGCGGCGGCAACATGGTGTTCACCGCCACCGACCCGGCCGGGCCGTGGTCCGACCCGATCCGGCTGCCCGACGTCGGCGGCATCGACCCGGACCTCGCCTGGGACGACGAGGGCAACTGCTGGTGCACCGTCGCGGGCGTGGGGCAGTACCGGATCGACCTGGCCACGGGTGAGACGCTCGGCGAGTCGAAACGGCTCTGGTCCGGCACGCCCGGCGCCAAAGCCCCGGAAGCGCCGCATCTGTACCGGATCGGCGAGTACTGGTACCTGCTGATCGCCGAGGGCGGCACCGAACGCGGCCACGGCATCTCGGTCGCCCGCGGCTCGTCGCCGGAAGGTCCGTTCGAACCGTGCCCGGCCAACCCGATCCTGTCGCACCGCAGCACCGACGAGCCCGTCCAGAACACCGGTCACGCGGATCTGGTGCAGGGGCCGGACGGATCGTGGTGGATGGTGCTGCTCGGCGTGCGGCCGGGCGGCGGGACCCCCGGCTGGCACGTGCTCGGCAGGGAGACGTTCCTGGCGCCGGTGACCTGGGTCGACGGCTGGCCGGTCGTCGGAGAGCTCGTCTCCGGTCCTGCCGCAACCGCGGTGACCGAGCGGGACGACTTCGAGGACAGCGAGCTGCGGCCGTGCTGGATCTCCGTGCGTGACCGCTCCGAGCAGTACTGCACCACGAAGGAACGCTCCGGCTGGCTCACCCTGCACGCCCGCGGGTCCGGTGTGGATGATCCCGCCGTAGTGTTCACGGGACGCCGTCAGCAGCACCTGTCTTGCCGCGCCCGGACGCTGGTCGACGCGGCGAACGGAAGCGGCGGCCTGGCGGTCCGGCTGGACGAGGAACACCACTACGAGATCGAGGTGGCCTCCGGCGAGGTGAAGGTGTTCGCCCGCATCGGTCCACTGCGGACGGTCGTGGCCTCCCGGCCGGTGCCGGCCGGGCCGCTGGTGCTCGGTGTCCAGGTGGACGAGGCGCGCGAGCTCCGCGATGCGAGGAGCGGCCCGGACACGATCTCCTTCGGGGTCGAGGAACCCGACGGCACGTTCACCGTGCTCGCGACCCTCGACGGCCGGTACCTCTCGACCGAGGTGGCCGGCGGCTTCACCGGACGGGTCATCGGCGTGTACGCCGCGACCGGCACCGTCCACTTCGACTGGTTCGAGTACGCCGCCTGAGATTGAGGAGCCCAACGATGTTCACCTCAACCGGCAAGACACGCACAACTCGGCGACGGCTCGGTGCCGTCCTGGCCTCCGTCACGGCCCTGGCCGCGGGCCTCGTGGTCACCCCGGCGGGCGCTGCGGAGGAGGCCGGCTGCGAGGTCACCTACACGGTGACCGGTCAGTGGGACGGCGGCTTCTCCGCCGACGTCGCCGTGACCAACACCGGCGCCGCCGTCGACGGGTGGAAGCTGACCTGGGAGTGGCCGTCCGGCCAGCAGTCGGACAGAGCCTGGCACGCGAAGATCACCGAGTCCGACGGCCAGGTGACCGCCACCGACGCCGGTTACAACGCCAAGCTCGCGTCGCAGGCGACGGTGAAGTTCGGTTTCGTGGGCACCAAGGGTGCCGCGAACACGGCGCCGCTGTCGTTCTCGCTCAACGGTGTCACGTGCGTGCACGGTGGGAAGCAGCTCAGCGCGATGGAGCACACCGCGGCGATGCAGCCGGGGTGGAACCTCGGCAACACGCTCGACGCGACCGGCCCGGACGAGACGTCGTGGGGCAACCCGCGCGTCACGGAAGCGTTGCTGGACAACGTGAAGGCGCAGGGCTTCAAGAGCATCCGCATCCCCGTGACGTGGAGCGCGCACCTCGGCCAGGCGCCGGACTACACCATCGAGCCGGCGTACCTGGCTCGGGTCAAGGAGGTCGTGCGCTGGGCGCTGGCCCGCGACCTGTACGTGCTGATCAACATCCACCACGACTCGTGGCAGTGGATGTCGCAGATGCCGGCCCGGCACGACCAGGTGCTCGACCAGTTCGGCAAGATGTGGGCGCAGCTGGCGGCCGCCTTCACCGAGTTCGGGCCCAAGCTGACCTTCGAGAGCTGGAACGAGCCGCAGTTCGCCGGGAGCACCGGCAAGGCCCAGGAGATCGCGCTCAACGCCGAGCTGAACGCCGCGTTCCACGACGTCGTGCGCCGGTCGGGCGGCAACAACGCCACCCGCCTGCTGGTCCTGCCGACCCTGCACACCTCGTCCGAGCAGGAGTACGTCGACCCGCTGGTGACGCAGATCCAGGGACTGCACGACCCCAACCTGATCGCGACCGTGCACTCCTACAGCTACTGGCCGTTCAGCGCGAACGTCGCCGGTGGCATCCGCTACGACGCCACCGCCCAGAAGTACGACACCGACTCGTTCGACCGCGTGTACAACAGCTTCATCGCGCGCGGCATCCCGGTGATCCTCGGCGAGTACGGGCTGCTCGGGTTCGACCGGCACACCGGCACCATCGAGCAGGGCGAGAAGCTGAAGTTCTTCGAGTACATCGGCTACTACGCCCGCACGAAGAAGATCACCACCATGCTGTGGGACAACGGCCAGCACTTCGACCGCACCGCGTTCCAGTGGAAGGACCCGGAGCTCTACGCGCAGCTGAAGTCGAGCTGGACCACCCGGTCCGGCACGGCCTACACCGACCAGGTGTTCCTCCCGAAGCCCAGCCCCGTGACCGCGAAGACGATCAAGCTGAACCTCAACGGCACGTCGTTCACGGGCCTGTACAACGGTTCGGTCGCCCTGGCGCGCGGCCGTGACTACACGCTCGACGGGGACCAGCTCACCCTGACCGCCTCGGCGCTGACGAGGCTGAGCGGCTCGCGGACCTACGGGGTCAACGCGATCCTGACGGCCCGCTTCTCGCAGGGCGTGCCGTGGCGGTTCTACGCCATCACCTACGACCCGCCGGTGCTGTCCAACGCCACCGGCACGACCGACAAGTTCGAGATCCCGACCGACTACCGCGGCGACCAGCTCGCCACGATGGAGGCCAAGTACGACGACGGCACGTCCGCCGGCCCGAACGACTGGACGTCCTTCAAGGAGTTCGACACGACGTTCGCGCCCAACTACACCGATCGCAAGACCGTCCTGAAGCCGGACTTCTTCGCCGCCGTCAAGGACAACCAGCGGGTGACGCTCACGTTCCACTACTGGAGCGGCACCAAGGTCACCTACTACGTGACGAAGTCGGGTAGCGCGGTCAGCGGGACGACCGCCTGACCGTCCACCGAGGACGAAAAAACCGCCGGGACCGTCGACGGTCCCGGCGGTTTGGTGGTCGCGCCTCTCAGCCGGCCAGGCCGACGTGGCCCCAGTACGGGTGGTAGGTGCGCCAGGAGACCCACACCTTGGCCAGGTTGTCGTGGTGCACGTCGATGAACCCGCTGCTCTGCGCGCCGCGCGAGCAGTCGGAGGAGGAGTAGAACGTGAGCTGCGGCGTCGAGTCGTTGTCGACGTGCACGCTGGAGCTGTAGGTCTGACCGGACGGCAGGTTCCGCAGGCAGACGTTGGAGCTGGGGGCGCTCGAGCTGTTCGAGCGGTCGATGAGCACGCTCTTGGTCTCCGACGGCACCTTCGAGAACGCGACGATGTGCTGACCGCTGGGGGAGTCGGCGTGGGCGGCGGGAGCCCCGAGGAGCGCAGCCGCGGCGGCGACCACCGCGACGGCGAGGGCCGAGCGCTTCGCGACGAACTTCGGCATTGTTGGTCCTTTCGGAGTAAGGTGGCACCGACAGGGTGACACGCTGAAACCCGAAATTCACCGGTGTGAAACCGCCCCACGCGCAGACTTCAGCAGTCTTCGGAACGGCTTCCGCAGAACTCCGCGTCCTGGCCGGCTCGCTCTGCCGGTGCGGGTGAGGTGTGCCACTCTCCGCAGGTGACAGCGACAGGACAGCAGCCGGACCGGGGCGGCCCCGCGAGTCCGGAGTGGACGCGGAGACCGGCCAGCCTCGCCGCGGCGGTCACCTCGGAACTGGCGCAGCGGATCGTGCGGCGCGGCTATCCCGCCGGCGTCGCCCTGCCGCCCGAGCCGGTGCTCTGCGAGACGTTCGGGGTGAGCCGGACGGTGATCCGCGAGGCGGTGAAGGTCCTGCAGGAGAAGGGCCTGGTCCAGGTGCGCCAGGGCTCGGGCACGAGGGTGAACCCGCCGGCGCGGTGGAAGGTGCTCGACGAGCTGGTGCTCGGTGCCGCGATCGCCGGGGACGAGAGCCTCGCGCTCCTCGACGACCTCGTGGTGACGCGGCGGTTGCTGGAGTCGGACATGGCACAGGTCGCCGCGCGCACCGCCGGGCCGGACACGGTCGAGCGGCTGCGGGCGCTGGTGGACCGGATGGACGAGCTGGTCGGCGACACGACGGCGTACGAGGACCACGACCGGCTGTTCCACGACGCGATCATGCAGGCGTCCGGCAACCGGATCGCCCGTGGTGTCGTGCGGTCGTTGCAGGGGCAGGCCATCACCACACCCGGCTACCTGGGCAGGAGCGATCGCGAACTGTGCCAGGCGTCCAACCTCGGTCACCGGCGCGTCTACGAGCGCATCGCCGCGCGGGACGGGGAGGGTGCGCGGGAGGCCATGTTCGCCCACATCACCGAGGCGTGGCTGGTGCGCCGCGGTGACGCCGGGGATCCCTCCCGGCTGGTGCGGTGAGAGCGCCGCCGAGGATGCCGGACGGATCTCCGAACGATGCGGAAGTCGCCCTGGACACCTTGAGCGGCGGCGTCACCGGTCCGAAGACTGTGGATCTCAGACGTGTTCCGCAGGAGGTTTCATGCGTGTCAGGGCAGGCAGGGCGGCGGTCGCCGTCCTCGCGGTGAGCGCGGCGACGGCTCTCGGGGTCGCACCCGCGAGCGCCGCCTCCACCACCTACGACGTGTCCACCGGCCACTACGGCCTGGCCCGGCCGAGGTACGACGAGGCGGTGGCGCGGACGCGACCCGAGGCAGACCGGAGGTGCGTGGCGACCTACGGGTTCCGGGCACGCGGGACCGACCCGCAGGACCTCTTCGCCAAGTTCGACGACGAACCCGAGTTCACCGAGTGGTTCGTGAAATGGCGCTGCACCAGCAACTGACCCCTGGTGCTCGATGAAGGGAACCTTCCTCCACGTCAGGTGGAGGAAGGTTCCCTTCATCGTGGTCGGCTAGACCCAGACGACCTGCCACTGCTGGTTCGCGACGCCGTTGGCCGCCCACTGGATCACCTTCGCGCCGTCTGCCTTCGAGCTGCCGTCGACGTCCGCGCACCACCCGGTGCGCACGTTCACGAGGGTGACCTGACCGCCACCGGCGTCGACGAGCTTCCACCACTGGTCGTTGCCGCCGGTGTCGGCCCGCTGTTCGAGCTGGGCGCCCTGGGTGGACCCGGCGGTGAGCACGAGGCCGCTGTGCCGGGCGGAGAGCCGGAACGAGCCGTCGGCGTTGGGCAGCAGCTGCCACTGCTGGTTGGTGCTGCCCGACCAGGTCCACTGGATGACCTTGGCGCCCTCGGCGGTGCTCGCGCCGTTCACGTCGAGCACCTTGCCGCTGTTGCGGTTGGCCAGCCGGAACCAGCCGCCCTGCAGGGCCACGGTGACGTCGGTGCGCTGCCCGGCGGTCAGGGTGAGCTGGCGAGCGTGCGGGCCGATCGGTGACGGGGCCACCGGTGCCGTCGTGGTCACCGAGGCCATGCCACGACGGCTGATGAGCGTGACGGTCTGGTCGACGTCGGAGGTGACCGACGCGGTGACCGTGCGGGCGCCCAGGTCCCAGCTGAGGCTGTGCACGCGGATCCGGCCGCGGGCCCGCACACCGGTGATCGTGCCCTTGGTGAGCTGCCCCGGCAGGGCGGGCAGGAGCTCCAGCACGCCGGGCCGGGAGTAGAGCAGCGCCTCGGCCAGCACGCCGGGGATCGCGTTGGCCGCGTCGGCGTTGTAGATGTCGAGGTTCGGGTTGTGCGAGGTCATCAGCGACCGGAAGACCATGTTGTTGCCGATGATCTTGCGCAGGTTGTCGTAGACCTTGCCGCCGTCCTTGAGCCGCGCGCCCGCCAGCGCGCGGTGCAGGCTGCCGTGGGCGGAGATGTTCTGGTCGCCGCGGACCTCCAGCGCCCGCAGCCCGGTGCGGACGAGGTCGGGCGTCTCCTCGGGGTTGATCTCGTGCAACGGCCAGGCGCCGTACAGGTGCTGCACGTGCCGGTGGTTGTACTGGTCGTTCAGGCCCGGCCACGACCACTCGGCGAGCGCGTTGTCGCTGTTGATCCGGTAGGCGGGCATCTTGGCCAGCAACGCTTTCCAGCGCCGCACGCCGTCCTGGTCGACGCCGAGCGTCTCGGCGGCGAAGATCGCGGCCTGCAGGGCGTGCTTGCCGGCCATGATGTCGCCGGTGGCGTTGATGGACAGCAGCACGCCGGTGTTGCTCGGCGCGTTCTCCATCGAGAACGACGGCACGAACACGACCTTGCCGCCTGAGTCGGTGCGGGTCAGGAAGTCCTCGTAGAACAGCGCGAGCTCCATCAGCGCGGGACCGAGCTTGTCGCGCAGGAACGCCTGGTCGCCGGTGACCTGGTAGTACTCCAGCAGCGGGTAGAGCAGCCAGTCGGCGCCGCCGGTCCACGTCTGGCCGGGGAAGCCGCTGTCGAAGTGCAGCATGTGGCCGTACTCGCCGTCGGTGCGGGACGGAGCGAGGAAACCGCGTGCGCCGTAGAGGTTTCGCGCGTTGGTGCGCCAGTGCGCGAGCTGGCCGAGGATCAGGGTGAAGTAGCCCTGCATCGCCTCGGTGGTGTCGAGGATGTTGCCGCCCGCGACCTGGAGGTTGACGTTGGCGTCGGTGGTGAAGTCGTCGGCCCAGGCACCCGACCACGTGCCCGTCCAGATGCCGGTCAGCCGCGGCGGCAGGACACCGCTGGAGCTGATGAAGAGGTAGCGGCCGGAGTCGTAGAGCCTTTCCAGCAACGCCAGGTCGATGACGCTCTTGTTGTTGTTCTGCCGGGCGATCAGGTCGCCGGTGGGGAGCTTCCGGTCGGCGTCGGACACGTTGAGGTCCAGCCGCGAACGGTCGTACAGCGCGGTGTGCGTCGCGGTGTGCCGAGGGAGCAGCGTCGCGTAGTCGCCGCTGATGGCGGCCAAGGCCGCGTGCAACGGCTTGGCGTCCCAGGCGTTCGGCGACTCGTACCGGTCGAGCTTCGTGAGCAGCAGCAGCCTGCTCGCTCCGGTGACGACGATCGTGGCGCCGCTCGCGGTGACCGCGCCACCGGTCGGGACGACCCTGGTGACGCCCTCGTAGCCGAACGCGCCCTGCCCGGACGGGTACGTGCCGCGCAGGTTCAGGTAGCCGGAGCCGTTCGAGATCGTGGCGAGGGTGGTGTAGCCGACGCTCGACGGGGCTCCGTCCAGCGCGGTGTTCACGCTCAGCGTGGTGTCGATCGTGCGGCCGGGCGCGGGCACCAGCTCGTGGACGATCACCTTGTCGGCACGGGAGACGAACGCCCGGCGCGTCCACGTGCCCGCGCTGTCGGTCCAGCTCGACGTGACCTCGCCGGTGCGGAAGTCCGTGACCCGGCTGTAGTTCGCCACCGTCAGGCCGGACGTGGTGATCCGCAGCTCGTACGCGGGGTGGTAGGTCTGGGTCCAGCGCAGGGACCAGCCGTTCGCGAAGTCCCTGTTCGCACCGGCGTAGTCACCCGCGAGCGCCTTGTCCCGCACACCGTTCAGCCGCCCGGAGATCACCGGCGGGGTGACCGACCGGGTGCCGTTGGGCAGCACGAGCCGGTGGTAGTTGAAGATCACCTTCTCCGCGGCGGGCGCGCCGTGCAGCACGGCGCCGTACTCGCCGTTGCCGGTCAGGAAACCGTCCGTCCACGACGACGCCGGGCTCGTGTCGACGATGCCGCGGTCCGGCACTGCGGCGGCGGCTCTCGCCGTGCCGCCCGGCAACGCCGTGGCTCCGGCGGTGAGTGCGGTGGCGGCCAGGAAACGCCTGCGGTTCAAGGGTGCCACGGGAACTCCTAGTCCTGGGCCTTGCCCCCGGTGACGCGGGACAGGGCCAGCGCGATGAGGATGATCGTGCCGTTGAGCGCGCCGATCCACTGGGCCGGGACACCGGCCAGCGTCAGCACGTTCTGGATCATGAACAGCAGCAGGATGCCGGTGAAGGCGCCGAACATCGTGCCCTTGCCGCCGTTGAGCGAGATGCCGCCGATCACCGCGGCGGCGAACACGGTGAAGATGTAGCCGTTGCCCTGCGCCGAGGCGACCGAGGCGAGCCGCCCGGACAACAGTAGGCCGCTTAGCGCGGCGAGCAGGCTCGCCGTCACGATCACGATCCACAGCACCCGGTCGGTGCGGATGCCCGCCGCCTTCGCCGCGTCGACGTTGCCGCCGATCGCGTAGAGGGACCGGCCGAAGCTCGTGAAGCCGAGCACGACGATGCCCGCGGCGAACAGCAGCAGGCACAGCCAGACCGACGCGGGCAGACCGAGCCACTCCGCGGTGCCGAGGTAGAGCATGGACTTCGGCAGCCGGAAGAAGGTCTGGCCGCCGGAGACGCCGGTCAGGATGCCGCGCAGGACGATCAGCATGCCGAGCGTGACGATGAAACCGTTGAGCCCGAAGCGGATGATGAACAACGCGTTGATCACGCCGACCAGCACGCCGACCGCCAGCGTGATCGGCACCGACCAGCCGCCCGGCAGCAGCCCGAGCCCGTGACCCGCGCCGACCGGCACGGTGAGCCACGCGGCGATGCCGGGCGCGAGCCCGACCGTGGACTCCAGCGACAGGTCCATCTTCTTGACGATCAGCACCAGCGTCTGCGCCAGGACCAGGATCGCGATCTCCGACATGGTCTGCAGCACGTTGATCAGGTTGTCGCCGCGCAGGAAGACCGGGCTGACCAGCTGGCCGACGATCGCGATGACGATGATCGCGGGAATCAGCGCCAGGTCGCGCAGGCGGGCGAAGGCGATCCTCCGGCCGGCCCCGGTTGTGGCGGGTGCGGCGGTGTCAGCCATCGAGGTCCACTCCTTCCATCGCGGCCACCAGCCGGTGGTCGTGCCAGCCGCGCGGGATCTCGGCGACCACGCGGCCCTGGAACACCACCAGGACCCGGTCGCACAGACGCAGGTCGTCGAGCTCGTCGGAGGCGATGAGCACGCCCGCGCCGGACTCGGCGATCTCCTCGACCTTGCCGAGGAGGAACTCCTTGGACCGCACGTCGACGCCGGCGGTCGGGTTGATCATCACCAGCAGCCCGGGGTCGTTGGCGAGCGCGCGGGCCATCACGACCTTCTGCTGGTTGCCGCCGGAGAGGCCGGAGACCGGCAGCTCCGGTCCCGGCGTCTTGATCGCGAGCCTTCCGATCATGTCGCGGGCGAAGCCGTCGCGCCGGCGTCCGTCGATGAACCCCGCGCGGCCCAGCCGGTCCGGGATGGTCAGGGTACCGTTGTCCGCGATGGACATCTGCGCCACGTAACCCTGGTGGTGCCGGTCCTGCGGCACGAACCCGACGCCCGCCTTCAGCGCCGCGGGCACGCTGCCCGGCCGCGGCCGGGTGCCCGCGATCTCCACCACGCCGCCGTCCGCGGCGCGCAGGCCCGCGATCGTCTCCGCGATCTCGACGCGGCCGCTGCTCGCCGCTCCGGCCAGACCGACGACCTCCCCGGCGTGGACCCGGAACGACACGTCCTCGTACGTACCGGCCAGCGACGCGTTCGTCAGCTCCAGCACGGGAGCCGAGTGCACGGCCGGAGCGCGCCGGGCGGCACCGGTCTCCACGGCCACCTCGCCGGTCATGGCCGCCACCAGGTCGGCTCTCGGCAGCTCGCCGACCGGGGCGGTCAGCACGTGCCGGGCGTCGCGGAACACCGTGACGGTGTCGCAGATCTCGTAGACCTCCTGCAGGTGGTGGCTGATGAACAGGAACGTGACGCCCTGCTGCTGCAGCTCGGTGATCCGGCGGAACAGCCGGGCGATCGCGGCGGCGTCGAGCTGCGCGGTCGGTTCGTCGAGGATGATGAAGCGCGCGCCGAACGACAGCGCCCGCGCGATCTCCACGAACTGGCGCTGCTCGACGTCCAGGTCCCCGGCCGGCAGCCGCACGTCCACGTCGACCGACCAGGTGTCGAGCAGCTCCTTCGCCTTGCGGCGCACGGACCTCCAGCTGATCAGCCCGCTGCGGCCGTGGTCGTGCCGGTTGAGGAACAGGTTCTCCGCGACCGTGAGGTCGGGAATGATGGTGGACTTCTGGTAGACGCAGGCCACCCGCTGCCGCCACCCGTCGCGGTCGGTGAGCTTGGGTGCGGGCTCGCCGCCGAACGCGATGGTGCCCTCGTCCGGCGCCTGCAGTCCGGTGAGGACGGACACCAGCGTCGACTTGCCCGCCCCGTTCCGTCCCACCAGCGCGTGGGTCTGCCCCTGCTCGATCCTGATCGCGGCGTCGTGCAGGGCCACGGTGGACCCGTACCGCTTCGTCACGCCCGTCGCCTCGACGACGGGTGGCGCTGCAACCATGTCGTCCTCTGCTCAGCTGAGTTTGTTGCCCCACAGCGACTTGTCGTCGTGCTTGAGGCTGGGCACGCCGTCGAAGGTGCCACCGTCGGCGGTCACCAGGGGAGCGGAGAGCTGGTCTTCCAGCAGTCCGTCGCGGACCTTGACGATCGTGCTGTCGTGGTCGGTCTTGCCGGGCTCGAACGTCTTGCCGTCGATCGCGGCCTTCAGGTACTGCAGCGCGTACTTGGCGTAGAGGTCGGCCGGCTGCGAGACGGTCGCGTCGATCTGACCGTCGGCGATGTCCTTGAGCTCCTCGGGAATCCCGTCGTTGGAGACGACGAACACGTGCTTGGGGTCGGTGGGGGCGACCAGCAGGTTCTTCTGCTTGAGCACCTGCAGCGTGCCGGAGAGGGCGAAGCTCGACTGCATGTAGACGCCCTTGATGTCCGGGTTGGCGGTGAGGTCGGTCTGCAGCTTCTGCGCCGCGACCGCGCCGTCCCAGTTCGTGGCCTCGCCGAGCACCGTGATGCCGGCGTAGTTCTTCTTCATGCAGTCGTTGAACGCCTCGGTGCGGTCCCGGCCGTTGATCGACGCGAGATCTCCCTGCAGCATAACGACCTTGCCCTTGCCACCGAGCTTCGTGCCGAGGAACCGGCAGGCCTTCTCGCCGTAGGCCCGGTTGTCGGCGCGGACGACCATGAAGACGTCACCGCTGTCCGGCCGGGTGTCGACCGTGACGACCGGGATCTTCTTGGCCGCCAGCTGTTCCAGCGTGGGCGCGATGGCCGCGGTGTCCTGCGGGGCCATCGCGACGCCCTTGACACCCTGGCTGATGAACGTCTGGGCGTTGGCGGTGAGCTTCGCGACGTCGTTCTGCGAGTTGGTGGTCTTGAGCTCCAGGCCCAGGTCCTTCGCGAACTCCGGGGTGTACTTGATGTAGGAGTTCCAGAAGTCGGTGTCGGACCGCGGGTAGTCGACGCCGACCACCGCGGCGCCGCCGCCCGTCCCGGAACCCGAGGTGCCGCAGGCGCTCAGGACGGCGGCGAGGACGGTGACGATGCCCAGGCAGGTGCGAGATCTGGTGTGCACGGCGGATCTCCTAACGGGTGGCGGGATTTCAGGCGTGGTTCCAGACGGGTCCGTCGGGATAGCGGTGCGCGGCGATGGACGCGGCGTGCAGCTCGGCGCTGATGCCGGGTGCGGTCGGTGCGAGGTAGTGGCCGTCGCGCACGCGCACCGGGTCGGTGAAGTGCTCGTGCAGGTGGTCGACGTACTCGATGACGCGGTTCTCGGTGGTGCCGCTGACGGCGACGTAGTCGAACATCGCCAGGTGCTGCACCATCTCGCACAGCCCGACGCCGCCCGCGTGCGGGCAGACCGGGACGCCGAACTTGGCGGCCAGCAACAGGACCGCGATGTTCTCGGTGACCCCGGCGGTGCGGCTGGCGTCGAGCTGCAGGACGTCGATCGCGTCGAGCTGGAGCAGCTGCTTGAACATCACCTGGTTGTGGACGTGCTCACCGGTCGCGACCTTCACCGGTGCCACCGCCCGGCGGATGGTGGCGTGGCCGAGGATGTCGTCGGGCGAGGTCGGTTCCTCGATCCAGTACGGGTCGTACGGCGCCAGCTTGGTCATCCAGTCGATCGCCTGCCGCACACCCCACGCCTGGTTCGCGTCGACGGCGATCCTGATGCCGGGACCGACGGCCTCGCGGGCCAGCCGCAGGCGGCGCAGGTCGTCGTCCGCGTCGGCACCGACCTTGAGCTTGATCAGGGTGAAACCGTCCGCGACGGCCTCTCTGGACAGCCGGACGAGCTTCTCGTCGTCGTAGCCCAGCCAGCCGGGCGTGGTCGTGTACGCGGGATAGCCGTGGTGCAGCAGGTGTGCGGTGCGTGCGGCGCGTCCCGGTTCGGCCCGGCGGAGGATGTCCAGCGCCTCGTCACGGGTGAGCGCGTCTTCGAGGTAGCGGAAGTCGACGAGGTCGACCAGCTGCTCCGGCGACAGCTCGGAGAGCAGCTGCCACACGGGTTTGCCCTCCCGGCGGCCGTAGAGGTCCCACACCGCGTTGACGATCGCGGCCGCGGCCATGTGGATGGCGCCCTTCTCCGGCCCGAGCCACCGCAGCTGACTGTCGCCGGTCAGCCTGCGCGAGAAGGCGCCGAGGTCGCCGAGGACGTCGTCCACCGACAGTCCGGTCACCAGGGGAGCCAACGCGCGCACGGCGGCGACCTCGACGTCGTTGCCCCTGCCCACGGTGAACGCGAGCCCGTGGCCCTCCGCGCCCTCGCTCGTGCGGATGGTGACGTAGGCGGCCGAGTAGTCGGGCTCGGGGTTCATCGCGTCGGAGCCGTCGAGCTCGCGTGACGTGGGGAACCGCACGTCCACCGCATCGACCGCGGTGATCAGCTCGGTCATCGTTCCCCCTCGTGTGTCAGCGGCGTGTCCGCGAGGCAACAGTTCGTAGGCGGACATGGGATGGATTTATAGGCCACTGGCGGTTGGAATGTCCACGGTCGACGGGCAAAGTACGACCAAATGCAGGTAGGGGCTTTGGGTGTCACCTGACGTTCCGTCAGATGACATCCCATCTCTTTGGTAGAGATGGGATGTCTTGCTACCCTCCTGCGGTGTCACTGACCGACAAGGCCATCGACCGCATCAGGGACCTGATCGGCTCGGGTGAGCTGCCGCCGGGCTCGAAGCTCCCGCCCGAGCAGCAGCTGGCGGCCGAACTGGGCCTGTCCCGCAACCTGATGCGGGAGGCGGTCAAGGCGCTGGTGGTGGCGCGCGTGCTGGAGATCCGCCGCGGCGACGGCACCTACGTGACGAGCCTGGAACCGGAGGTGCTGCTCGGCGGCATCTCGTCCGCCGTGGAACTGCTCCGAGGCGACACGCTGCTCGAACTCACCGAGGTGCGCAGGCTGTTCGAGCCGATCGCGACCGGCCTCGCCGCCACCCGCATCTCCGCGCGCGAGCTGACCGAGGTCGAACGGCACCTCGACGCGATGCGCGCGGCACGCGACGACGTGGAACTGCTCAACTCCCACGACGCCGCGTTCCACCGCGCGGTCGTCGCCGCCACCGGCAACGCCACACTGACCACGTTGCTGGAGGGCATCTCCAGCCGCACGATCCGCGCCAGGGTGTGGCGCGGACTGGTCGACGACCACGCGGCCAGCCGCACGCTCGCCGAGCACGAGGCGATCTACCAGGCGCTGGCCGACCGGGACGCCGCGCTCGCGCAGGCCGCGGCCCTGATGCACGTCAACACCACCGAGCGGTGGCTGCGCGAGCACGTGGGCCGCGGCGACGGCGGCGAGACGCGCTGACCGCGGCGCGTGCGCGCCGTCGAGCTGTGGGTCAGTTTGCGTTGTCCCCCAGCAACTGCGCGGCCTCGACCAATCCTCCTGCGGGTCTACCGGAGCTAGTCGAACCAGGGTTGCCACTTGATCCCGGTGGGTCGCTCGCCCCCGGTGGTCATGTACTCATGAGCGGCGCGGCGCACGTCCGCCGAGGGGATCTCCGCTGTCGGCGGATACTCGGTGTCCGAGCCCATGTAGTAGTAGATCGGCAACACTTCGGCGGTGTCGGTGCCCTGACTGGCGCACCCGTTCGGGCATTCCGCGCCCGAGTAGTAGAGGACTCCGCGCGCGTGCCGCCCGTCGAGGCCTACATCGAGCACCGCGCGGCCGAGGTCGTCGGCGATGAGTAGTTGCAGGGTGCTCGGGCGCGGCAGCGCGGCGACCGCGTCCAGCACGGCGTCCAGCTCCTCCGCGGTGTGCACGATGGTCGGGTCTTCCGCGTCGCGGTCGAACCATGCTTCTAGCGCCACCACGGGCGGGCACCTCCTGTGTATCGCTTCCGGAACAGCGTGCCGTCCTCGTTCACGCCGTGGACGGTCAGCGTGGCACCGTCGGGCAGCATGATCGGTACGAGGGTGTCACAGCTCAGGCGTCCCCGGCCGGGTAGCGGGAACGCATTGCTGCGTCCCCGCCCCCTCAGAACCGGACTTGCGACTTTCACCGCATCCGGCTCAAGCAAGCCCCATTGGGCGATCAAGCGGATTGCTGGTTCTCCTGC